>ERZ781271.4-NODE-4-length-233945-cov-12.406217_pt1 | contig 233945 bp, 205 predicted proteins | sample MGYA00375849_ERZ781271 | MGnify/ENA primary metagenome ERZ781271 (study PRJEB29790, sample SAMN06051245) | human gut metagenome | host: Homo sapiens | place: USA: Cincinnati, Ohio | collected 2013-06-10 | study: EMG produced TPA metagenomics assembly of the Gut... | reverse complement strand
TGTGAAAAAGATCTGGGAAATTATTATATGCACACCCTAAAATAAGGCGCTTACGCTATATCCGTAGTGCTATGAGTGAGAATATTACTAATTATATACAAGAATCAGTAAAAACTATTATTCAAAAGGAAATCGCCAATTCCTCATGGAATAAACCAAGTAAGGTTCAAGAAGTATTAAGAGAATGCCTTAAGGATTTAGTTATGGAAGAGTTAACTCAACTTAGTATTAGTGTTTCTGTAACTGATAAATCTAATAACTAAAATTAGGATTTGTGGAGGTAGAAGATGAGAAGAACACTTGAAAATTGCAGTCTTATTACTCGATATGGAAAACCGAAGCAATATGATGGAAAATGTGAGGGATTTCAAGTAAGTGAAGAAGATGACGAACCATGTGATCAATGTATGGATTGCAAATTAAATGTATATTATGACCCAAATGATAATGAAATGGCAACTGATGAATACTTGCGAAGTGGATATTAATATTAGGATTTGGCTTAACACTGTCCATTTAAAATAGAAAATGAGTAGTTACCTACTCATTTTAAGAGATTGAAATCGTAAGGTGTATGTAAAATCAATCAAGAAAATACTTTATATAAACATTACATCCGTTACCTTTAGGAGGGGTTGCTATTTCCATGGATTTGTATCCTTCAATTGATCTCATAGCATTACAACATGAAGGAAGACGATTGGGCAGCTCTAAAGATTTGTGAATATCACCGGCTCTTAAAGTGATTTCAGACAATCCATTTAGTTTAGCTTCTTTTAGTAATTGATAAATATACTCGCAAATTATACCTTTAAGAACTTTACGCATATAGCATATCTCCTTTACTTTGTTATATTGATTTGTATATTGAACTAATTGATAACTGTGTAACTATATCTGTTTTAATTTTACAGTAAAATAATGGATAAATCAATAAGAAAAATTTATATCTAAGAGAATGTTAGATAAATAAATTGATATTTTGAAAAGTAGGAAAATGTTGGATTATGCAAAAGAACATTGACAATTAAATATTGATAGTTGAAAAAGTATATTATAATAAACTAAATAATAAAATATGGAACCATTTATAAGTTTTAATCGTCTAAGTATATATAAACTAGAAAAGGAGAATTTAAAATGAAAAAAGTATTAAGTAGTATTTTATGCATAATTGTTCTGGTATTTTTAGTAATACCAAAATCTGAATCTAATGCAAAGATGGAAGCAGCGACATATGAAATAGAGGTTAATGGTCAAAATATCGATGTAAGTAAGCTGCCATATTCAGCATATAAAGAGGGAGACACTATGATGGTTCCACTACAGAACGTTGCTAAAGCGTTGGGATACAAAGTAACCAAGATAACTAAAAAAGGAGAAATAACAATTGAAGATTCAATCCAAAAGGCAGTGCTTCGTAGAAATTCCAAGAAAGTTAAAATTATTGGAAAATTAAAAATAATAGATTTAAGTCAAGAAGTTGAATATGATGAAAAAATTGTTGTGCATAAAAATACTGTTTATGTTCCATTAGAGTTTTTTGAAGAATTTTTTAATGAGACAAGTGTAGATGGAACTAACATTATAATATCTACAATAATGTGTGAAATTCAATAAAGAATAGCAGATTTACTACCAACTATCAATATTTAGTTGGTAGTTTTTTTATGCTCAAAAATATTAAAGTTGGTTAGGTAAACTAAAAGTTACAGAGGTAACTTAAATATTTAGCGAGGGAACAGAAGGGGGAAAAAATACATGAGTAAATATTATAAACCCAAATGTACTTGTGGTGCGTTGTTGTTATTGAACACACAAGAAATATGGAACTGCATTAGACGTATAACCCAAGACGGAGACGCAGGTAACTTAATACAAAGACAAACAAATTGGGATGAAGATATGCCAACATTTAACTTGTCATGCCCTAAATGTGATAAAAGGTATAATGTAGGCTACGATGATAGTAACCGAATTATTAGAGGTGAAAAAATAAACTAAAACTAAAATTTTGGAAAAGAAAACAGCAGTCATAAGACTGCTGAAAAGATTATTTCTTTTTTTTATTCGGTTTATCCTTATTACTTACTTTAATTTCAATACAGCCAACTTTTATTGAAAATTTTGTTGGTTATGCCTTTAACACAATAAGAGAAAAAGCACAGCAAATAATAAGTACAACAACCAATGTATAAGTTGCCATACACATACCCCCTTTCCCGCAATGGGTTATACAAGCCATTTGCAATAGAGGGAATAATCAAAACCACCTTTCTTTTTATGATTAAGGTATGGTAAGTTCATTATACATCATATACCAAAAAAATGTAAATGTATAAAAGAAAGGAGGTGGAGCTCCTGCAGGGCAAAGTGTACACGGCTCCTTTCTAAGAAAATATGAGTGAACAATTAACATTTATTGACCTCTTCGCAGGCGTAGGGGGATTTAGAAGAGGAATGGAGTTAGCCGGACATAAATGCGTTGGATTTTGCTAGAGAATACTTCCGGCTTCAAGCGTGGATAGATTCTTACTTTGAAAGGGCAGCTCTTGTTAACTCAGATAGTCAACTTTATTAACAAGCTGGGAATGGTGTAACAGTAACTATACCAAAAGCAATAGGAGAAAAGCTTACTTAGGGGAGAGTGATAGCGTGAAAGACAAAGAAGTACTGATTCATGATAGAGAGTGTCAGAGCTGCAAGAAGTTATTCACTTGTGAGGGAAAGCCTGCAGATGTGAGAAGGTGTGTGAATTACAAGGTCAGAAGAATAGAGGATGAGTAATAAAAAGATGAACATTGACAGTTGAATATTGATAGTTGGGATAATATGTATTATAATAATTGTAAAATATACATAATTAGGTGGGATGAGTATGAATTATGATACAATAAGAGAAGATGAAGATTTTCATGTATGGCATAGTTATGCGCCTAAAGATAGCCAATACATTAGATATGCAGAAAGTGATCCTTCACTTATAGCAGCCGGTTTTAAAATTAGTGACGTATATTATTCTTTTTGCAATGCTAGGTGTTTACTTATGGATGCAGGAGTAGAAAATTTTGGTTATATATCTTCAAATGATGAATTTAGCAAGAAATATGCAAAATCACATTTCCTTACATATGCGGTATTGGAATATTCCATTTGTTTAGACGTAAGCTGGCAAGTAGTATGGGCATACATACAGCCTTCGTCATTAGAATACCTTATGAAAAATGAATATAAAGAGATGGAAAAAGAATGTACCAGGGAAAGTGTCCATAGTCAATTAAATTGCATTATATCACAAGGCTGAAATGGTGCTTTAAAAGAAAAAAATATAAAAGAGATTTTATCAGTATTTGATAGTGATGAAAATGTAAGCAATTTAAGAGGCCTATATAATTCACTAAAACACCATGGAATGATACATTTTGAGGGATTGGGAGAAAATAGGTCAAGCTTAATGGCTACTTTTTCAAATGAAAAAATCCCTGTATTAAGTAGAACTTCATACTCAATGGATAAAATTGAAGAAATATTATTTAATTATCATTATAAATTTAAAAAATATTTTAAATATAGAAAGCAAAAATAAATGTCCAAGAAATTAAGTCGAAAAAGGTAGTATTCCATTAGACTTCCCCAATAAATATTTAGTTATATTCAGTTAAAGAAGACGGACAATAATTTGTACCGCCTTCTTTTTTATCATCTAAAATAATACCCTAAATTATACGAAAGGTGATGAAACAGAGCATGAATAGTTTTATTTCATGGATTGGTGGTAAGAGATTGCTACGAAGCAAAGTACTTGAACAATTCCCAGATACGAGTGAATACAATAGATATATTGAAGTATTCGGTGGAGCAGGGTGGGTATTGTTCGCAAAGGATAAACATGCAGGTTGATGTGGCAACCTCAAGGAGTTGCAGTAAGGAAGAAGTGGGGCTGGCAAAACATTTATGTGCTCCCGCGCGCAAGCAAGATATAGCCTCTTATAGAGACAGAGCAAGGACACCAGCATAGCTGGTGGCCTTGCTCTGTCAACTTAATAGATAATTCATTAAGTACGTTTTGCGTTATTAGCTAGTATAGTAATTATTAGTTTACATTTTCTCCGATTGGATTATCAATTAGTGTTGCACCAATAAACTTGTGGCAATGATTGTCTTCAACTTCTGTTTGGGAATCAATGAAGTGGACATGACGTGCATTATCGCCAGTACCAACTATAACTTGCAGACCCGTCTTTACGCAAATAGGGTGGAAGTGATCTTCGTAAAAATCAGTTTTAGTAAAGAACTTATGAATATGACCTCCCGGTACTTCCATAACTTCTTCAGTAACGCCTGCGAAGCGATGATTATGGGGATCTTTACGTAATTCTGCAAGTCGTACGCTACCTAAAACCTCGTGGACATGTGTCTGTTCTTGATAACAATTGCTCATTTCGTTTTGTTCCTTTCTTTAATATAGCAGATTGATTTCACATAGATATAATCCTTCTGCTATAGTATTATATGAAGATAATCGACAATTTGTGATAAATAGTACCAATAGAATTATCTGTGCATGAATCAAGCATATATAGTACTATAGAGATATGTCTTTTTCTATCATAAGGGGTATGATATAATAGTTATGAGATTATTTAGTTAATAAATCATTTATATAGAAAGAGAGTTTAATAATGGCTTGGAGTAAGACGAAACAACAATTAGAGAGTTTTATATGTGACGGATTAAAGGGGAGGGTGGAGTATCGATCAACTGCATATAAATATGCACCAGATAAATCAGGTAAATGTTATATAACTGTGGACAAAAAAGAAGTGTTTGCAATGAGTGAGGCTAAGTCTGTAGTAACTTGGTATAAACTAGAACAAGAGATAAAGAAAGATTCCAGTATTCAAGTAGAAGTTACTGAAGATGAGATACAAGCCATACGTAAAGAATTAGGAGATACAATCCCTACGGATCGGTTAGAGGTTATAGCAAAGAATAGAAGGCAATCAGAAGTGGCTAAGCAAATAATGATGTCACAGACAGCATTGAGTAAATCTGATTTTTATCAAGCTGCTAATAGTTTCTTATCTAGTAGTATTGATAATTGTATGAATGGTAATGATATTATATTGAACATATTAGCATTGGTAGATCGTAGAGTTGGTAAGAAGAGGCTACGTGATTTAAGGTGTCGAATTCAGATGAAACACCCGATTGTACAATATTTTTATAAATTAAGATGTGAAGTAGAAGGAATTTAGAAATTAATATGTTCATGGAATGAAAAGGGAGTATAATAGGTATAGGTAATAATATCAGATATACCATATGTATAAGGAGGAGTTCCATATGTATTGTCCAAGATGTAAAGCAGAGTATACAGAAGGAATTACGGAATGTAAGCAGTGTAAGGTACCATTAGGGACGAATACGAATGAGATTGATTTAGAAGATAATACAGAGGTAGCAGCAATTAAGCCAATCAAATTAACTTCGGTAGCAAATGACATAGAGGCTAAGATGTTACTATCCTATCTACAAAGTTATGGTATTTCTTGTTATAAGAAAGATGTTAAGATCGGTGGATATATGAATCTATATATGGGATATTCAATCTTTGGTGAGGATATCTATGTAGACGTAGATGAATATGATATCGCAGTAGATTTGCTCCAAAGTATGGAGGATAGCGACTTAGAAGAAGGATCTAAGAAGGATTGCAACAATCTAGATGATGATACTAATAGTGTAAAGATACCATTCTTCAAGAAAAGAACTTTAGTGGCAAGGATTATATTGGCTTTAGCTGTAATTAGTACCGTGTTGTGCATTGTAATTGATAATCTTTAATAAAGTTTTCTTGATAGCGAAAAGAAAATAAACGTTATAGTATATAATTAGGTATTATAATAATATGAATAAGAAAAAAATCCTGTTTAAAACCTACGATTATTATCGTGATGATTAGCGGGATTTTTTATATTTCGAGTAGTTGGTAGCGCCATAATATCCCGAATAGCATCATAGTTCTTACTAAGAGCTAAAAACTGGCGTCCCTCATTAGCGGTAGTTGTATATTGATACAAATACGACTATGAAATTGTTCCAACGATACTGTTAAGTAAAAAAGATGAATTAATGGAATAAAAAGTGATTAGATAGTCCATAATAATAAGGGAAAGTTAAAACTAGAACGATTAAGTAAAAGTGCCCAAACAAACTCATAATAAGTGTGTAAATTGACAAAAGTGTCATACAAGTACATTTCCTATTGAAATTATTTAGTGTATATGTTACTATAATGACATGATAACTGGAAACGGTACCGACAAGGATACCGATAACGTTACTATGAAATGTTTTTGGAGAAGGAACAGTTCTAGTTACGGAAACTAATTGACAATGATCCAGGAATCATTACTATTTTCAATAGACATAAAAACGTTACAGATTCAAAAGTCTATTTAGAAGATGTTAATTTCAAAAAAGAGGGTAAGCAGAAAGGAAAGGTGTTATTATGAAAAAATCTAAAAAAATTGTAGCTCTACTTCTTGCAACAGTTATGATTGGTAGCGTGTTCACAGGATGTGGAAAGAAAAACAACGAAAATGACAAAACTAATACGAACGACACAACTAAGACAGAAGATACATCTTCAACAGATACAGCAAATACAGATACGTCAACTGAAAAAGTTGATTCTATCTACTTCTTAAACTTCAAACCTGAAATTGCTGAAGTTTATGAAAAGATAGCAAAAGATTATGAAGCAGAAACTGGTATTAAAGTTAAAGTAAATACCGCAGCAGCCGGTACATACGAAACAACTTTAAAATCAGAAATTGCTAAAAAAGATGCGCCAACAATTTTCCAAATCAACGGACCAGTTGGTTACCAAAACTGGAAAGATTATAGCGCTGATATGAAAGATTCAGAATTATACTCACATTTAACAGATAAGAGTTTAGCAGTAACGGAAGGCGAAGGGGTATATGGTGTACCTTACGCGGTAGAAGGTTATGGTATTATCTATAACAATGCTATTATGGATAAATACTTTGCTTTAACTGATAGAGCAACTACTGTTGCTTCAATGGCAGAAGTTAATAATTTTGCTACATTAAAAGCAGTTGTTGAAGATATGCAAGCAAGAAAAGCAGATCTTGGTATTGATGGCGTATTTGCATCAACTTCTATGGCAGCTGGAGAGCAATGGAGATGGCAAACTCACTTAGCTAACTTACCACTTTACTATGAATTCAAAGACAATACAGCTTTTGATAACACTGTATTAGCAGGCTTAGCAGCTAACGAAATCGAATTCAAATATGCTGAAAACTTCAAAAATGTATTCGATTTATATACAAATAATTCATGTGTAGAAAAAGGATTATTAGGAGCTAAAACAGTTAATGACTCTATGGCAGATTTTGCTTTAGGAAAATGTGCTATGGTTCAAAACGGTAACTGGGCATGGAGTCAAATTAGCTCAGTAGATGGTAACACAGTTAGCGAAAATGATATCAAGTTCATGCCAATCTATACTGGAGTAGCTGGTGAAGAAACTCAAGGTTTATGTGTTGGTACTGAAAACTATTTCGCAATCAATAGCCAAGTTTCAGAAGCAAAGCAAAAAGCTTCTATGGATTTCTTAAACTGGTTATTTACAAGTGATACTGGTAAAGCTTATGTAACTAACGATTTAGGATTCATCGCTCCATTTGATTCATTCACTGATGCGGAAAAACCAAGTGATCCATTATCAAAAGAAGTTTTAGCATGGATGGAAAAAGACACTACATCTGTAGTTTGGACATTCGCAGCATTCCCAAGTGAAGATTTCAAGAACGCTTTTGGTGACGCTTTACTTGAATATGTTCAAGGTGGATTGGATTGGGATCAAGTTGTAACAGTTGTTAAAGAATCATGGAAATCTGAAAGAGCAAAATAAGTTTATCTTTAAGAAATATTAGATTATCATATAGTTTTTTGTAATAAGCAGGGTGAGTGTGGATAAATCCTCACTCGCCCTTTCTATAACAGTAACATACATTTATAATGGCAAAGGTAATTCTATAGCTTCAAATATAAAAGGACAGGAGAGAGGAATATGCACAAAAATTTGAAGAAATACTTTCCGATTTTTGCATTACCTACATTAGCAGCATTTACGATAGCATTTATAATACCATTTATCATGGGTATTTATCTATCTTTCACTGAATTCAGAACAGTAAATGATGCAAAATGGGTTGGTTTTAGCAACTATGTAGCGGCATTCCAGAATAAAGACTTTTTAAACGCATTAATCTTCACAGCAGCATTTACCGTAGTTTCAGTAATTACAATTAATATATTTGCCTTCACGTTAGCGTCATTGTTAACAAGAGGAAAGAAAGGGACTAACATATTCCGTACAATATTCTTCATGCCAAACTTAATTGGTGGTATTGTATTAGGCTATATCTGGCAGTTGATCTTAAACGGAATTCTATATAAATTCGGAGTTACATTAACATTTGCACCAAAATATGGATTCTGGGGACTTGTCATCTTAATGAATTGGCAGTTAATTGGTTATATGATGATTATCTATATTGCGGGAATTCAAAATATTCCAAAAGATCTTATCGAAGCATCTAAAATTGATGGAGCGAATAAAAGACAAATTCTTAAAAACGTTACGATACCATTAGTAATGCCTTCTATAACTATTTGTCTATTCCTTACATTATCAAATTCATTCAAGTTATTTGATCAAAACCTTGCATTAACAGCGGGAGCACCATCAAAGAAGACAGCGATGCTAGCTCTTGATATCTATAATACCTTCTATGGTAAAGTAGGTTATGAAGGGGTTGGTCAGGCAAAAGCAGTAATCTTCTTTATCCTTGTTGTTGTAATTGCATTAATTCAACTAAGAGCGACTAGAAAGAAGGAGGTTGAAAACTAATGAAAGTGAAACGTAAAACATCAGACGTAATTATTTTTGTCATTCTTCTTATATTAGCAATTGCTTTCTTAGCGCCTATATTCATTGTATTATTAAATTCTTTTAAAGGAAAGTTTTTTATAAGTGATGCACCATTTGTATTCCCAAATAAACAGACTTTCGTTAATTTTGAGAACTATACAAGTGGTATAGAAAAGACTAACTTCTTAAGTGCTACAGGTTGGTCATTGTTTATAACAGTATTCTCAGTAGGTTTTATTGTTTTATTAACAGCTATGACAGCATGGTACATTACTAGAGTTAAGAGTAAATTCTCTAATTTACTTTACTATTTATTCGTATTCTCTATGATAGTACCATTCCAAATGGTTATGTTTACAATGACTAAAGTTGCTAACGTGTTAAGTTTAGATAATCCAGTCGGTATTATTGTTATATATGTTGGATTCGGAGCGGGGCTCTCCGTGTTCATGTTCTGTGGTTTTGTTAAATCTGTCCCTATTGAAATAGAAGAAGCGGCTATGATGGACGGTTGTAATCCGATTCGTACGTACTTCTTTGTAGTATTACCAATATTAAAACCGATTTCAGTAACAGTAGCAATCCTTAATGTAATGTGGATTTGGAACGATTATCTACTTCCATACCTTGTTATTGGCTCAGACTATAAGACGATTCCTATTGCAATTCAGTACCTGAAAGGTGGTTACGGTTCAATCGATATGGGTGCTATGATGGCTATGTTAGTATTAGCAATTATACCAATTGTTGTATTTTATCTTGTATGTCAGAAACATATCATTGAAGGTGTAACAAGTGGAGCAGTAAAAGGTTAATCGATACTTAGTAGCTGAACCTTTATTAGTAAAAATGTAGGATTGAGAGGATGAATTTAATGAGAGCAAGTGGAATTTTACTACCGATTACCTCTTTGCCATCAGCATATGGGATTGGTACTTTTTCGAAAGAAGCATATGCATTCGTAGATTTTTTAGAAAAGGCTAGACAGAAGTATTGGCAAGTATTGCCTTTTGGATCGACGGGTTACGGTGATTCTCCGTATCAATCTTTCTCAACATTCGCAGGTAATCCCTATTTTGTAGATTTAGAGACTCTAATTAAAGAGGGATTACTAACAGAGACAGAATGTGAAAATGTTGATTATGGTGATAGTGTAGAGCAAGTTGAATATGATAAAATCTATCATTCAAGATTTCAGTTACTAAGATTAGCGTACGAAAGATTTCGTACGCTAGCAAATGATAATTTTGAAATTTTTTGTAAAGAACAGGAATCATGGTTAAATGATTACAGTTTGTTTATGGCAGTTAAAAATTATTTTGGAGATAAGGGAATCGATGAGTGGGACGAAGACATACGTATTCGTAAACCAGAAACAATAGCTAAATACGAAGAACTCTTAGCAGATAACATCGTATTCTATAAGTTTATTCAATATAAGTTTTTTGAACAATGGAATTTGCTAAAAGAGTATGCGAATAATAAAGGAATTAAAATAATTGGAGATATTCCTATCTATGTGGCCTATGATAGTGCTGATACATGGGCAAATAAAGAATTGTTCAAGTTTGATAAAGATGGAAAACCAATTGCAGTTGCAGGTTGCCCACCAGATAGTTTCTCAGCCACTGGACAGTTATGGGGCAACCCATTATATGACTGGGAATATCACAAATCTACTGGTTATGCTTGGTGGATTAAGAGAATAGCATTCTGTTTTAAGTTATATGATGTTGTTCGTGTTGACCATTTTAGAGGATTTGATGAATACTATGCTATACCATATGGAGCGAAAGATGCTGTAATTGGTAGATGGGAAAAGGGACCTGGTATCGATATATTTGAACATATTAAAAGAGCATTAGGTAATGTTGATATCATTGCTGAAGATTTGGGATTCCTTACAGACAGTTCAAGAAAACTAGTAGCAGACTGTGGATATCCAGGAATGAAGATTATTCAATTCGCATTTGATTCAAGAGAAGAGAGTGACTACTTACCGCATAATTATAATAAGAACTGTGTGGTTTATACAGGGACACATGATAATGATACAATTGTAGGTTGGTATAATACACTCTGCGATCAAGATAAAAAGTATGCGACCACTTATGTGAATAATCATAATTCTAAGCCCGAAGAGATTCATTGGGATTATATTAAGTTTACCTTGGCCAGTGTAGCGGATCTTGCTATCATACCAATGCAAGATTATCTAGGACTTGGATCAGAAGCACGTATTAATACTCCATCAACCCTTGGTGGTAACTGGGTTTGGAGAATGAAAAAAGATGATATTGATATGAATCTGGCTGATAATATCTGCTCTATAACGAAACTCTATGGTAGATAAATAAGGAATTGCTTTGCTTAAATGTATTATCTTGCATATTATGAAGATTGTTGTTATAATTTCAGATATACTGAGAATAATTGACAAAAGTACCTAAACCAGCGAAACAAGGAACTAATTACTAAATAAAAATATGCAGTAAAGGAAGGATATCATGGGTACTATCACAATAAAAGATGTAGCAAAACTTTGTGGTGTAGGTGTCAGCACTGTATCAAGAGCGATTAATAATCATCCGGATATCAATGAAGAGACAAAGACCAAGATTATGAAAGTGATTAAAGAAAACAATTACATACCAAATAATAGTGCACGTAATCTGAAACGTTCGAATTCGAAGATGATTGCTGTTCTAATTAAAGGTATCAGTAATCCATTCTTTAGTAAGATGATTAAGGTAATAGAAGAGGAAACACAAGAGAGAAAATATTCTTTCCTTTTACATAGAGTTGAAGAAAGGGAAGATGAAATCGATATTGCATTAGAATTAGTGAAAGAAAAGAAATTACGTGGAATTATATTCCTAGGAGGATATTTCACACATTCTGAAGAAAAGTTATCTCAGCTAGATATTCCGTATGTTTTATGTACGGTTGGTATTACGGGAAAATGGAGCAAAGAATTATGCTCTTTCGTCGCCGTTGATGACTTTAAAGAAAGTTATAAGATTGTTGATTATCTATGTAAGATAGGTCACAAACGTATTGCTATTATTACAACTAGTTTAGATGATACGAGTATTGGGCTTATACGTTATAAAGGATATCTACAAGCATTGAGGGATAACAATATTGAACCAGATATGAAATTAGTTAGAAGTATGAAAGATGATATAGAAACCTTCACTATGGATAATGGTTATGTTGTTATGAAGGAACTATTAGAATCGGGAGAAGATTTTACAGCTGTATTTGCTATATCTGATAGTATTGCAATAGGAGCAAGTAAGGCGATTCTAAACGCTGGTAAGTCAGTTCCTGAAGACTACTCGGTTGCTGGATTTGATGGCCTTGATATTGCATCATATTATAATCCGGCAATTACAACAATTAGGCAGCCGGTAGATGAGATAGCTAAAGCAGCAGTAACTATATTATTTGATGTAATTAAGAAAAAAGCAGATCATCAAATGTGCGTTTTTCCGGGGGAATTAATCATTGGGCAATCGACAAAGTTGATCTAATTAGAGAATGCTATATAACAATTACTCGATAGAGAGTTATGTTATATAGCATTTTTATGTTGTAATTGTGTTTTTTGTGTGAATAAAGTGAAATATATTGCAACGATGTACTTGTTGTATTAAAATAGAAAAGTATGACTATATACGAGGGAGTTATAGTAGTTAGAGATTTACTTTATATACAAGCTCTCCCGATATTAGAAAGGAGTAATATCTTATATGAGAAAATTAGCAAAATTTATGGCACTTATGCTAGTTGCTACAATGGCTTTAGCAGGTTGTTCTAAGAAAGATAATAATGTAACAAAATCTTCAGGAGGTCAATTTGATGCACCTCAAGCTGGAGACACAGTAGCAGAAATAGTAGTCAAAGACTTCGGTTCTATCAAAGTTAAATTCTTTGCTGATAAAGCACCTAAAGCAGTAGAAAACTTTGTTACACATGCAAAAGATGGATATTATGATGGAGTAACATTTCACAGAATTATTAGTGAATTTATGATTCAAGGTGGTGATCCTGACGGTACAGGAATGGGTGGCGAAAGTATCTGGGGAGAGAATTTTGAAGATGAATTCTCTGATGACTTACTTCCTTTAAGAGGAGCATTATGTATGGCTAATGCTGGTAGTAATACAAATGGAAGTCAGTTTTTTATTGTACAGGCAAATCCTTTTGTACAAGAAGAAGTTGAACAAGCATTAACGAATAATGGATATGAATTAGGAAAAACATACTTAGACTCCTACAAGACCCTTATGAAAGCCGCTTATAATATTGAACTGAGTGATGAACAAGCAAAGTTATATATGGAAAAAGGGGGAACTCCTTGGCTGTTCAAAGCACATACAGTATTTGGACAAATCTATGACGATGCAAGTTATGATGTGCTAGATGCAATAGCGAATGTTGAGAAGAGCGATGAACAAAATGGTATTCCAGCAGAGAAAGTAATAATAGAAACAATTAAGATTTCTGACTATAAGTAACAATAAGTAGCTTCACATACTTTTTAGACGGAATGCTTTACACACCATCAAAAAACAATCTTTACGAATTATCTGTCTAGTTGTAGATAATTTGTTGAAGATTGTTTTTTTGATGGTGCATTTCAACGTATTCCGTCTGAAAAATATGTTATAGATATTCAAATTATGTTTTGCAACAGCATCTTCTATCATTTATAATTAAATTAATCTAGTATTTCACATATTATACATAAAATATTGCTATTATAAGATTAAAAGGGTAACAGAAATGATTACTCGATATCAATTAATTCATTAGATACAATAACAAATGGACGGATTGAATAAGTAATAATGAATACATTAGAAAGGATATGTTCACAGAAGTGATAGAATTCTCGTGATATATAAAGGGTGGTTTGTATGGAAAATTTGAAAATACTTGTTGTTGATGATGAAAGCAGAATGAGAAAGTTAGTTGGTGATTTCCTCATTAAAAAAGGCTATGAAGTTATAGAAGCAGAAAATGGAGAGCAAGCAGTTGATTTATTCTTTCAAAACAAGAATATAGCTCTTATTATACTTGACGTTATGATGCCTAAGATGGACGGTTGGCAAGTATGTCGAGAGATTCGTCAGTATTCTAAAGTGCCTATTATTATGCTTACGGCCAAGAGTGATGAAAAAGATGAGTTACTTGGTTTTGAATTAGGTGTGGATGAATATATATCTAAGCCATTTAGCCCAAAGATACTTGTAGCAAGGGTAGAAGCTATATTAAGACGTGCGAATGTAGTAGAAGATGTTTTATCTGTTGGGGGGATTTCGCTTGACTTAGAAGCCCACCAGGTTAAGATAGATGGTGAGTCAGTTGAATTAAGTTACAAAGAGTTTGAGCTCTTAACGTATTTTGTTAAGAATAAAGGAGTTGCACTATCAAGAGAAAAAATTCTTAACAATGTATGGAACTATGACTATTTTGGTGATGCAAGAACAATTGATACCCATGTGAAGAAGTTAAGAAGTAAGCTTGGAGATAAGGGGGACTACATCAAGACTATCTGGGGTATGGGTTATAAATTAGAGGTGAGTGAATGAGACATTCAATAAAGTTCAAGATTACAGGGCTTATCACCATCCTAGTTATTGGGGTTGTCCTACTTTGTTGGGGAATGAATAGAGGCTTCTTGGCAGATTATTATCAATATAGTAAAGTTAAGAAATTAGAAGATACGTATAGTAAGGTTCAAATGATATATAAAACCGTAGAAGAGAAAACAAGTGAAGATATTGATGATACTGAGGTTTTGGATACGAAAAATCTATCGTTAGAGAGATTAGGGACAAATAATAATATTAATATCTATGTGTTTAGTAATGATATTATGTATTCGGTAAATATCTTCGGACAAACAATGGTAAATCTTCCGACAGATTATCCAGTGAGTCAAAGCATCATTGAACAACAACAGGAACAGTTATCAAATCGTGTACAGACCTACCTATATGGACAAAATACAAAAGGTAATGTAATGAGAAAGCTGTTAAGAACCAAAAATTATGGAATATATAAGGTCTATGATGAAAGAATGGAATCGTACTACATTGAATTGTTTGGGACTCTTGATAATGGATATTATGTTTATTTTCGTACCAACTTTGAGAGTATACAAGAGAGTGTTCTTATAGCAAACAAATTCCTTGCGTATGTAGGGGTGGTAGGTGCTTTGTTAGGAATATTAATAACACTATTTGTTAGTAATTCAATTACTAAACCGATTCATCAACTATCGGGTATAGCTAAGAAGATGGCTAATCTTGATTTTGATGTGAAGTATCCAGTTAAGTCAAAAGATGAGATTGGAGAACTAGGAACAAGTATTAACACGTTGTCAGAAAAGTTAGAAGAGACGATTTCTGAATTAAAGAGTGCTAATAATGAGTTAAAGTCAGATATTCAAAACAAGATTCAAATAGATGAGATGCGAAAAGAATTCTTATCAAATGTTACCCATGAATTGAAAACACCGATTGCCTTAATTCAAGGTTATGCTGAAGGTTTATTGGATAACATTAGTGATGATGAAGAGAGTCGTAACTTCTACTGTGAAGTTATCATTGATGAAGCATCTAAGATGAATGAGATGGTTAAGCGTCTACTTAATCTAAATCAAATTGAATTTGGTAATAACCAAGCAAATATTGAACGCTTTGATATAGTAGCTCTTATTAATGGTGTTATTAATTCAACGAATATCCTTGCGCAGAAGAAGGAAGCCAAAGTATTATTCAGGGAAACAGAACCAATTGATGTATGGGCTGATGAGTATATGATTGAAGAAGTAATTACGAATTATGTAAGTAATGCATTGAATCATCTTGCTTATGATAAGATAATTGACATTAGGTTGCAGCAAAAACAGGATTGCATTCGAGTATCTGTATTCAATACAGGCGATCCTATACCAGAAGAAGATATCGATAAGATATGGATTAAATTCTACAAAGTTGATAAGGCTAGAACAAGAGAATATGGTGGAAATGGCATCGGCTTATCTATTGTAAAAGCTATTATGGCATCCCACAATAAAGAATGTGGTGTAATTAATCATGAAAATGGAGTAGAGTTCTGGTTTGAATTAGATACGAATATATAAAAAGAACAATATTATATTAAACATTAAAGACAATCTAAGTTCCTTATGTGTCAATTAATTATGATATAAAATCAGTAATTGATACATGAGGAATCATAAGATTGTCTTTTATGTACAAAAGAAAAAATAGGTAAAACAATGCATTGAAATTTCTCTTATAACTTGTTAATATAGTAGTAATATAATGTAAGAGTATTGTGACTGTTTATTTGACTTATTTTTTTTGGAGTGTATGAGTAGTAACAAGATAATTACGAAGATTAAATGAAATATGCAATTACAATAGATAGAGATGGAGGAGACGCAATGAAAAAGAAAATCTGTTTGCTTGCAATTATGTCGGTATCAATTATGCTCTTATCAGCGTGTTCAAGTACGAAGACATTAAAAGAGGAAGATAATGCAATAATTGCTCAATACATAGCAGGAAGCGTATTAAAATATGACACGTACTACACTGATGGATTGGTGTATGCTTATCAAAGACCACCTGCTGACGGGACTGCAGCAGTGGATACTGTACAAACTGTTAAACTAAGTGATAAAGAAGATTACACTAATAAGGTAATCAAAGCAGATGATACTACAAAGGTAGAGAATTCTACTTCAAACGAAGAGGTTAAGGAAACATATAGTAAGTTATCAGATATCTATAAGAATAAGAATTTAAGAGTAGATTACAAAAAGTATACAACGACAACTAGCTATACAGGAGATTATAGTGAGCAGGCTTTTAATGTCGAAGCAAAACCAGGAAATCAATTAGTAATACTAGAATTCAAAATAAAAAATAGTAGTAAGAATAAGCAAACAATTAACCTGATTCGATCTGGGATAACTTATGAATTAAAAGTTGATGAAGAAGTATATTATCCGATTTTATCAATTGTTTCTAATGATATTCAGCAATTTAACTCAACGATTGCTGCAGGTAAATCAAAGAATGCAGTATTGATTTTCGAAGTACCGAAAGAATTAAAAGTGAATAATACAACATTAACCGTAACTAACGTTGACAAAGTTAGCCTAGTTACAGTAAAATAAAGAAATTGACGTTAGGGGAAGTAGTTAATAACGGAATATGTTATATCAAAGGAGTAAAGTAAAATGGGTTTTATTGAGAAGAAGAGAACAAAATTTTTAGCCTTACCGATATGTTTTACAACATATACAATTACAGATGAAAAAGTAACAATAAAAAGCGGATTTTTAAGTATTACCGAAGATGATGCGTATATGTATAAGATTCAAGATGTTCGTTTGAAAAAAAGTTTTATGGAAAGAATTTTTAAAATCGGTACAGTAATCTGTTATACAGGAGATACTACGCATCCTGAGCTCGAGCTTGTTCATATTAAACATGCACCAGAGATTAAAGATTATATTATGGCAGCATCTGAAGAAGCAAGACGTAAGAGAAGAACAATGCATACTTTAGATATAGATGTTTCTGAATTAGATGAAGAGCAAAATATTGAATAATAAAAAGTTATAGAAGTAAAAAAATAAGATTCTATCTTGATTAATATAGCGCTTTTGAAAGCAATTACACTATACTTAGGAGTAATTACACTATACTAATTAAGATAGATTTTTTTGACCTTGTTTTTATTAATAGAGTGGATAAAATTACACATATCATGGATACAAGAACAAATTTTTGATGGATTAATAGCAATCGAGGATATAGAGCCAAGCAAAGTAGATGAAGCTGCAAAAATTTAGATAATTTATAGTATAATCCATAGTTCGCTTATGACAGGTTAACTATTCATTATATTTATCTGAAAGTAAAAACAATAATGTTATAGTAAGTAATTTATAGAAGTTACAGTTAAAATGAATTTTACCATAGCGATGTAAAAAACTCTTGTAAAATTGTCTTAGATTGATAATAATATAAATGAGTATATATTTAAAGTCATAAGGAATCAAAATTGAGATAAAGAAGGAGGATACTATGTTAGAAGTAGGAACTAAAGCACCAGATTTTACACTATTAGATCAAGATGGTAATGAAGTATCACTAAGTGATTTTAGAGGAAAAAAAGTAGCATTATACTTTTACCCTAAGGATAGTACACCTGGTTGTACAAAACAAGCCTGTGCATATCAAAGTTCATTAGATGAGTTTATAGATAAAGATGTTAAAGTGATTGGAATAAGTAAGGATAGTGTTAAGAGCCATAAGAACTTTAGTATGAAACAAGGATTAACATTTACACTATTATCCGATCCAGAGCTAACTGCTATTCAAGCATACGATGTGTGGAAAGAGAAAAAGTTGTATGGAAAAGTAAGTATGGGAGTAGTACGTTCATCCTATCTGATTGATGAAAATGGTATTATAGAGAAAGTGTATGAAAAAGTTAAACCAGATATGAACGCTACTGAGATGCTAAAGGATATGGAATAATTATATGTTAGTATTTATATCACCAGCTAAAACAATGAAGATCAATAAGATTGAAGCAGTTGAATGTGAAAAGCCTGTGTTTGAACCATATAATAAGAAGGTTTTGAATGTCTTACAAGAGTTATCTGTATCAGACATCCAGTCTATTATGAAGGTAAATGAAAAAATTGCTACTAATACTTATGAAAATCATAATAATATTCAGTTTGATGATGCTGGTTCACCTGCTTTATATACGTATGATGGAATGCAATATAAGGCAATGGCTACGGAGTTATTTACGAATGACGATATGATGTATGCAAATGAACATGTTAGAATTCTTAGTGGTCTATATGGAATATTGAAACCAAATACAAGTATTTATCCATATCGCTTGGAGATGCAATTAAAATTGCCTATAGATAAGGCGAAGAATTTGTATGAATTCTGGGAAAAGCCGATAAGGGAATACTTACAAAATGCAGAAAGTATGCATAAGATCTATGTGAACTTAGCATCGTCAGAATATAGTAAAGTTATAGCTAATTTTATGAAGCAGGAAGAAAAAGATTTCGTTACTTGTACCTTCAAAGTTAAAAAGGGGGATAAGCTTAAAGTGGAATCTACAGCTTCGAAAAAGGCACGAGGGTTAATGGTTCAATATATAGTAAAGAATCGAATTGAAGAAAAAGATGGACTTCGTAAGTTTAATTTAGATGGTTTCACTTATTGTAATGAAACAAGTACACAACAGGAGTATGTATTTATAAAAGAAGTCTTATAATTTAATAGACATTTAGAATAAGTAGCTAAGTATGACATAATGATATCATACTTAGTTACTTATTTTAATCTATAAACAGAAAGTAGTTACTTATCAAGAATCTAGGCATTTATTTCCTAAGCATTTTAACAAGGAATATTTGCATCTTTAAGCGTTAAAGAAGCACACAAGGTTTAATAGTTCAATTATGACAAAATATTTGTCGAATTATTTCACTTATATTTCACATTGGCTTTGTATTATTAAAAAGATGTTTAAAGAAATGCTAAAGGAGAGGTTAAAATATGAAGAAAAAATATTATTTTCTTATCGGTATTATTGTTCTGTTACTAATAGTTGGAATTCTACTAGTTACAAATGATAGTCTTAAGGACAAAATTTATTTGAATTACTACACTTCAATTAAAACTGGGGAATCTATTGGAGAGCAGATTCATGTAGTTGATAATAAAAAAGATGTGTCCATGTGGAATACTGACTTACAGAACACAATTGAGAAGAAGATAGCTAAAGAAGCAAAAAAAGCTACTTTTGATGACCCATTCATTATCTATAATCCATATGGTACGAATACATGCGCTGTGAATGTATACTACACAACGAAAGAAGCAACGAGTATGGAATATACAATTTCAGTAGATGAAGAAGGAATACCTGAATTCACAAGAACGGCTTATAATGGACAAGAAACTGGGACAACTAAGACACATGAGTATCAAATCATAGGTCTTATACCAAATGAAGTTAACACGGTAACAATGAGAAGTAAAAATAGTGAGGGTGAAGTTGTTGATGAATATACATTTACTATAACAATGAAAGGCCTTGTAACAGATAGTCAATCAAAGCTTGAAATAACAGAAGGAGATAGTAATCAAGAAATTTCTGAAGGTTTATATGCGGTTTTAGGACATGATAAAGCATATAATGCAAATGTATATATCTATGATAACGATGGAATTATCCGTTCGGAATTACCATTAAGGGGGTATCGTTCGGACCGCATCTTATTTATTGATGACACAATGGTTTATTCATATGATTTTAATAAATTAGTATTCGTTAATCGATTGGGTAAAATAGTAAGAAAGATTAATCTTGGAAATTACGAATTACATCATGATTTTGAATATGATGAAATTAACAATACCATTCTATTATTGGCGAATGAGTTAGGCACTGATACTATCGAAGATGTTATTATACGTGTTGATTTAGAAGATGGAGCAGTCACTAAATTAGTAGATATGAAAGATTTAATGCCTGAAGCTAAAGTAATGGCTGTAGAACCAGAAGAAGGAAATACGTATGGTGGAGATGAATTAGACTGGATTCACCTTAACACTCTTGATATAATTGATGGGAAAGATCTAATCTTAAGTTCTAGGGAATACAGTACGATAATTCGATTAAACAATATATATGAACAACCAGAAATTGCTTACTTTATCTCTGATGAAACAGTTTGGAATGGTACGGTATACGAAGATTATATGTTAGATAAGGTGGGAGATTTCGTTTCACAAGCAGGGCAACATACAGTAACCTACTTTGAAGACCCATCGTTACCTGATAATCAATATTATTTATATATGTTTAATAATAACTATAAAGGTGCAAGAACAAGACCAGATTTTGATTGGTCAGCTTATGTAGGTGCGGGAACTTACTCTAAAGGCGATAATTCTTACCTATATCAATATTTGGTTGATGAGGAAAATGGTACGTACGAGTTAGTAAAAAAAGTTGCACTACCTTATTCAAGTATAGTAAGCTCGACACAATACTATAAGGAAAATCTTGTAACAAGCTCTGGTATGTCACATTGCTTTAATGAATATGATTCAGAAGGCAAGCTAATACGTGAATATAAGTATTCTGCAGAAAAATATGCATACCGTGTCTTGAAATATAGTTTTGATTCTTTCTGGTTTGAATAAGTAGTAGTAATAATTGTAGAGAATACATTTTAATTATAAAATATGTGTTATAATATTCTTAATAACGTACTAGGAGAAAAAACATGATCTGTATATGTTAGTGACATTGGATTATTGGATTATGACTTAGTTTACGTATAAAATTTATGATGAATAGTTAGGAGTATTATGAAAATTATAATGTATGGTGCGCCAATATGTGGTGATTGCGTTATTGCAAAAGAAAGATTATTAACAAAGGAAGATATAGTACTTGATTATCGTAATATCATTGAGTCTACGTCCGTATTGAAAGAATTCTTGGCTTATAGAGATAAGGAAGTAATATTTGATGAAGTGAAGGCTAATGGTAAAATTGGAATTCCATTTTTCTTATTAGAAGATGGAACCAAAACATTCCAAATTGATTCTTACGTTGATGTAGATTTGACATCTGATAATAAGATACAAGCTTGTTCTCTTGATGGAAAAGGTAATTGCTAGGTTGAAGATTTAATAGTTTAACGAAAGGTTATAATAAGTTTTTATAAAAGGCTTGTTATAGCCTTTTTTGTAATTTTAATAGACAGGACGAATGCCATAAAATGGCGTTATATGTCTAAAGTGATTAATTTCATTTGTATTTTGTAAATGATTATATTATAATTAAAGTAGAATACCCTATAACTTTTCGGGAGTGTGTAAGTGAATAGTTACAATATACATATATCATGTTAGAGAAAATGAGAATATATAAAGTGGAGGATAGATTATGGAAACTGGAATATTATTAGAAAGTGGAACGAATGAGTTAGAGATTCTTGAATTTAAAGTTGGATCAAACTATTATGGTATTAATGTAGCAAAGATTAAAGAGATTTTATCATATAAGGAACCAACTTCAATACCAAATGCACATCCATGTGTGGAGGGAATCTTTATGCCAAGAGATGTAATCATCTCTATTATTGATTTAGCAAAAAATCTTAATTTGGCTCCATCTACAGATAAATCAAAAGATATGTATATAGTAACGAATTTTAATAATCTTAATATTGCGTTCCATGTACATGGAGTTGTGGGAATTCATCGTGTATCTTGGGCAGATATTATCAAGCCAGATGATACGGTTAATTCTGCTGGATTAGGTGTAGCTACTGGTATTATTAAGATAGAGAATAGATTAATTGTTATTCTTGATTTTGAAAAAATTGTATCGGATATTAATCCAGAAACAGGATTACGTGTTTCTGATATTGCTCATCTAGGAGAGAGAGAGCGTAACAATGCGCCTATTTTAATGGCTGAGGATTCACCTTTACTTGGCAAACTAATCTATGACAGCTTAGCGAAAGCTGGATATACTAACATTAAGAGGTTTAATGATGGTTTAGCAGCTTGGAATCAATTATCTGAGTATAAAACAAATGGAACTATTAAAGAGAATGTTCATTGTGTAATTACGGATATTGAAATGCCACAGATGGATGGACACAGATTAACTAAGTTAATCAAAGATGATAATGAATTAAAAGAAGTTCCTGTAATTATCTTCTCATCATTAATTAATGATGAAATGAGAAGAAAAGGGGAATCATTAGGAGCAGATGCACAGTTAACGAAACCTGAAATTGGTAAGCTTGTTGGTGCTGTAGACAAGTTGATTTATTAATTAAAATTCTTATAAAAAGAGGCTGTTGCGACAGCCTTTTTCTATGAAAAGATGTTATTTAATAACTTTTCATTTATGTGAAGTTAAGTTAGAATGAAACTTGGCTCTGAGATGTTGCAGAATGAAAGAATTGAAATGAAGTGAGGCACATATGGATAATCAAATGGAATTAATTAGAAGTAAAATAGAAGAAGCAGAATTTATATTAGTTGGTTGTGGACTAGGTTTTGAAACTATAGGATCTTTTGAAGAAGCAGAGATCTATAAACCACTTTCTGAGTTGGGCATTAACGGAAAAGCCAAACTATTAGAAGAACTACACGATGAAGAAGCTGTTAATTGGATTCATCAGGTACTTGTAAATTACTTCAATAAAGAACATACATTACAAGCATATTCTAATTTATATGAATTAATCAAAGACAAGAATTATTTTGTATTATCTATGAATACGAGTGAATTAATAATGCAATCTGGTTTAGACCATAGCAAGATTGTAATGCCTTGTGGCAATGAGGGAGTATTTCAATGTAGTAAGTCTTGTACGCAAGATATTTATCCTAATAGAGATTACGTTTTGAACTTTGTCGAGCAACTACCAGATATTATGGGAGCGGTTAAATCAGGAAAATCAATTAAAGAATATTTACCATATTGTAAGGAATGTAGTGAACCATTCACTTTTAATGTAAGAGCTAATGTAGATAGTTATGTAGAAGAAGGATATCTTACACAATGGCAAAATTACATGCAGTGGTTATCACGTACACTTAATAGAAAACTGTTGTTAATAGAGCTAGAAGTTGATTTTACTTTACCTTCGTTAATTCGTTGGCCATTTGAAAAGAATGCGTATCTTAATAACAAAGCATACTTAATTCGAGTAAACCATCAATTTCCACAATTAGCTGAAGAAATCAGTGGAAAAGGTATATCAGTTAGCATGACTGCTGATGAATTTTTGGAAGTAGTAAATAAGTAACAGAACTCTTAAAAAAGCCTATTTATCGGCAAAATTCAACTTAATTCCGTTTCATTTTAGTTGTTAAATAAATACTTATGTGGTAATATAAGAGAGAATAAAACTAGTTTGGAGGTGAATAGATGGGTAAATGTAAGATTTGTGGAACTGGAATTGAAGATACGGAAGAAATGTGTGAGGATTGTAAAGCACTTGATGACGTTGATTTAATAAAAAGTGATGATGAGTTAGAAGAACTGCTTAATTCAGTTATGCATTCCCATACTAGTTATCCGAATAATGATGGCGATAGTTTCCTATCATCAGTTGAGATGACAATTGATCCGATTAAAGAGATAGATAATCAGAAAGACTCCGATGAGATTTCTGTACAGTTAGACAGTATTGCGAATGATTTGTTAGAAGAATACAGTTTACAAGATGGACAAGATGAAGTCGTACCTTCAAGGAAAGTGTCCTCTGACTTAAATATACAGTCAAGTTATAATCATGAAGATGAGGAACCATTATCAGTTGATACTGTATCAAATGAAGAGGAAGAACCATTCTCTATTGATGCACTATCAAATGAAGAGGAAGAACCATTCTCTATTGATGCACTATCAAACGAAGAGGAAGAACCATTCTCGATGGATGCACTATCAAACGAAGAGGAAGAACCATTCTCGATGGATGCACTATCTAGTGAGGAGGAAGAGCCATTCTCAATGGATACACTATCTAATGAGGAGGAAGAACCATTCTCGATGGATACACTATCTAGTGAGGAGGAAGAGCCATTCTCGATGGGTACACTATCTAATGAGGAGGAGGAACCATTCTCAATGGATACTCTATCAGGCGAAGAAGAGGATACTTTTTCAATTGATTCCTTAACGATAGAAGATGAATCATCTGAAATAGAAGAGCCGTTTGCGATTGATTCCTTTATGGATGAGGCAGAATCGGATTCGGCAAACTCGGATACGGATTCATCTATATCCGCGGTACATGGTGAAGAGACGGTTCGAGTGGATAATGATTTGTACGCAGGCATACCAGGATTTGAAGGCATATTCGATGGAATTGAGGATGATGACAAAGAAGCCTCAAGTGTAAGTGATATCTTTGCTGACGTTCTTGGAACGGTTTCAAATTATGGCGCTGATGAAGAAGAGAATAACGGTACCAAATCGGAGAAAGATGAGAAGAAGTCTTCTAAGAAAAAGTCATCTAAGAAAAAGAAGGACTTCATAAAAGGACTGTTTGAAAATATCAATGATGAAGAGACTGAAAAAGAGTTTCTTAAAGAGAAAGAGTTAGCTGAAGTTAACGCTGTTCAAAAAGCAGCCAAGAAAGAACAAAAGATTGCAGATGCTGCTGCTAAGAAAGCAAAAAAAGCAGAAGCAAAAAAATCAAAATTAGCTGTTAAAGCTGCCCAAAAAGCTGCTAAAAAAGCAGAGATTGAAAGTAAGTTAGCTGAGGAAGAACAAGATCATAGTAAAATTAACAAAAAGGGTGCAACAGTTGTGTTTGTAGCATTCGCTGCGTTATGTGCAATTGTTATTCTCGGAACGAATACTTTTTCATATTCAGCGAGCATTGGCCAAGCAGAGGACTATTTCGCTAGAAAGAAGTATACTAAGGCTTATAAGGAAATCAGTGGCGTTGATATTAAGAAAGATGATCAAGAATTAGCTAATAAGATCAAAACAGTAATGTATGTGAATAAAGAATATGATTCCTATAATAATTATTATGCAATTCAATATTATGCGGAGGCATTGAACTCTTTGTTAAACGGTCTTACTAAATATGATGTGTATCTCGATCAAGCAAGTGAATTAGGTGTTAAATCGGATTTACAGTATGTTAAGTCTCAGATACTTGAAGAGTTACAAGAAAAATATAATCTTGATGAAGATAGCGCTAAGAAGATCACAAGCATTGAAGATCAAGAAAAATATAGTGATAAAGTGTTTGCTATAGCAGAAAAGTTAGTAGCAAATAAGAAAAAATAACAAGGTAAGTATATTGTAAAATTGATTCTGATGTATTAGAATATGATATGTGGCAGGATGAAAGAGGAGTTTCATTCATCTTGCCACATTCTTATACCTATACAATTTAATACACTACTACAACAAAGTAAAGGAAGGGACATGAAAATGATTGCTATTATAGATTATGATGCTGGTAATCTTAAAAGTGTAGAAAAAGCATTGCAACATCTTGGTGAAGAGGTAGTTATTACACGTAATCATGATGAAATTGAGAAAGCAGATAAGGTTATATTACCAGGAGTAGGTGCTTTTGGAGATGCAATGGAAAAATTACACCATTACCAATTAGTTGATACTATTAAAAAAGTAGTGGCTAAGAAGACGCCTTTACTAGGAATATGCCTTGGATTACAACTTCTATTTGAAAGAAGCGATGAGACAGATGGTGTTGAAGGATTATCAATTCTGAAAGGAGAAATCGTTCGAATTCCAGATAAAGAAGGGTTGAAAATCCCGCACATAGGTTGGAATTCACTTCATCTAACTAAGGATTCAAAACTATTTGAGGGACTAGATCAAGACTCCTATGTATATTTTGTACATTCTTATTACTTACGAGCTGAGTACGCAGAAGATGTTGTAGCCACAACAGATTATAGTACAACATTAGATGTTGCAATTGAGAAAGAGAATGTGTACGCTTGTCAATTCCACCCTGAGAAGAGTGGTGACGTTGGCTTAATGATACTTAAGAATTTTGCTAATATCGGGAAGGAGTAAGCTATGTTTACAAAAAGAATTATCCCTTGTCTAGATGTACATAATGGTAGAGTTGTAAAGGGAATAAACTTTGTTAATCTTAGAGATGCAGGAGATCCGGTTGAAGTTGGTTATGCTTATGGCAAAGCTGGAGCAGATGAACTTGTTTTCTTAGATATTACTGCTTCAAGTGATGCCCGTACGATTAAGCTTGATATGGTACGTCGTGTAGCAGAAACGGTATTCATACCTTTTACTGTAGGTGGAGGTATTAGAACGGTAGAAGATTTTAAAGTTATATTGCGCGAGGGAGCAGATAAAGTTGCTGTGAACTCAGCAGCTATACAAAACCCCAATCTAATATCAGAAGCAGCTTTAAAGTTTGGAAATCAATGTGTGGTAGTTGCTATTGATGCTAAGAAAAGAGCCGATGGTAGTGGCTGGAACATCTTCAAAAACGGTGGTCGTGTTGATATGGGAATAGATGCTGTTGAGTGGGCTATGAAAGCGAATGAACTTGGTGCAGGAGAAATTTTACTTACTAGCATGGATTGTGACGGCACTAAGAATGGATATGATATCGAACTAACAAGAACAATATCTGAGAATGTATCAATTCCTGTAATTGCTTCAGGTGGAGCCGGAACAACGGAGCATTTTTATGACGCATTAACGGAAGGGAAAGCAGATGCAGCACTTGCAGCATCATTATTCCATTATAAAGAATTAGAGATTAATGAAGTAAAACAATATCTTAGAAGTAGAGAAGTAAGTGTAAGGTTATAACCTTTTTTTATTCTTGAAGATTAGACATTTGTAAACTCTTTGGTTACTTGTTTGACATAGCCTTTTTATAATGCTAATATAATATTGTCGAATTTTATGTTTATCCAACACTTACCTTAATTGTAGGGAGGGATAAATTAATAGAATGTAAGGTCTGTTAATACTATAGATTGCATGAGGAGAATTCAAATGTCAATGATTACGAATGATTGGCTAGATTCCTTAGATGGGGAATTTAAAAAGCCATATTATAAAGAACTTTATCAATTTGTAAAAGAGGAGTATCAAAACAAGATTATTTACCCACCTGTGGATGATATCTTTAATGCCTTTCATTTTACACCATTAAGTGAAGTGAAAGTGCTTTTACTTGGACAGGATCCATACCATAATGTAAATCAGGCTCATGGATTATCGTTTTCTGTATTACCATCACAGAAGGATATTCCACCTTCGTTACAGAACATATATAAGGAATTGCATGACGACTGCGGTTGTTATATTCCTAATAATGGTTACCTTAAGAAGTGGGCGGATCAAGGAGTATTGTTATTGAATACAGTGCTTACAGTACAAGCGCATCAAGCAAATTCCCATCAAGGAAGAGGTTGGGAGAAGTTTACCGATGCTGTAATTCAAGCCGTAAATGCGCAGGATAGACCTATTGTATATTTTCTTTGGGGTAGACCAGCCCAGTCAAAGAAAAAGATGTTAACAAATCCTAAGCATCTAATTCTAGAGTCACCTCATCCAAGTCCATTATCTTCATATCGAGGATTTTTTGGTAGTAAACCATTCTCTAAGGCAAACGAATTCTTTAAACAACATGGGATTGAACCAATTGATTGGCAAATAGAAAACATAAATGAATAAATAAAAAAAGGTAAAATGTGAAAAAACTGTGAAACGTATAAACGTTCACAGTTTTTTCGCATTTTTTATTTATTATGTAGTTGGCGTAATAGAGTGCGTCATCAAGGTGGGATTTATTTCTATAAAAAAGGAGGAGTTACTTTTGATTGAAGTAAAGAATTTGGTAAAGAGATATGGAAATCACCTCGCAGTAGATGATTTAAGTTTCACAGTTGAAAGAGGGCAGATACTTGGGTTCCTTGGACCGAATGGTGCGGGCAAATCGACCACAATGAATATGATTACCGGTTACATAGCAGCAACCTCAGGTTCTGTTACAATTGATGGTAATGATGTGTTTGAGGATCCAATTGAAGCAAAGAAGATGATAGGATATCTTCCAGAGATACCACCGCTATATCTTGATATGTCAGTTGTGGAGTATCTAGAATTTATTGCGGAAATTAAGGCAGTAAAGAAGAAAGAACGTACTAAGATGATTCAAGATATTATGAAGATGACGAAGGTTGATGATGTTAGTGAACGATTAATAAAACATTTATCAAAGGGATACAAGCAAAGAGTAGGGCTTGCTGGGGCAATTGTAGGATATCCAGAAGTACTTATATTAGATGAACCAACTGTAGGTCTAGATCCAAAACAAATTATTGAGATACGTGATTTGATAAAAAGTCTAAGTAAAGATCATACAATTATATTAAGTTCCCATATTCTTTCTGAAGTTAGTGCAGTATGTGATAAAGTAATGATAATTAACAAAGGTAAATTAATTGTTAGTGATTCTCCAGAAAACTTATCAAAGCATATGGAAGGTGCAAACAAAGTACATCTGATTGTAAAGGGAACAAAGGATAAAGTGATTAAAGCATTAAATAAAATAGATGGAATCGTAAAGGTTGATTACCAAGATACATCAGAAGAAGATTTGATAGAACTAAAGATCCAATCGAAAGAGGCCCTTGATATAAGAGAAGAACTATTCTATGCCATGGTAGAGGCCGGATGTCCAATCTATGGTTTAGAACGAAAAGTAATGTCACTAGAAGATATCTTCTTGGAGTTAACAGAGAATAGTACCATAACAGAGAGAAAGAAAAAAAGTTTCTTTGGGCAGATGAAGAAACAAAAACAAGAAGAAAATGAAGAAGAAAAACAAGATGTAATACAGGAAATTAAACAAGAACCTCAAATGCAAGAGACACAGAATCAAGAGATGCAAGTTAAAGAGGAGCACGAAAAAGAAAGTCTTGAGTTTGTAGACAGAGAATTCGAATCGGATAAGGAGGAAGAAGAATGTTAGCGATATTTAAGAAAGAATTACGTTCCTATTTTACTTCTATGATTGGATATTTGTTCATTGGTTTTTTCTTAGCGATCGTAGGTGTATATTTTATGGCGTATAACCTACAAGGTGGATATGCTAATTTTGAATATGTATTGAATAGTATGGTATTCGTATTCGTAATCCTTGTTCCAATTCTTACTATGCGTCTGTTAGCAGAAGAAAAAAAGCAAAAAACAGATCAATTGTTGTTTACATCCCCTTTAAGCGTGAACAAGATAGTTGTTGGAAAATATCTTGCTGTTTTTACGGTATTTGTTAGTGCAATGGTAATTACGATGTTTTATCCGCTTATATTAAGTAAATACGGTGTCGTATCGTTTAAACTTGCATATACGGGGATATTAGGGTTCATTCTAGTTGGAGCTGCTTATCTAGCGATTGGATTATTCTTATCCGCTTTGTTTGAGAGCCAAGCTATTGCCGCAGTTGTAACCTTCGTCGTATTATTAATTACATTCATAATGCAAGGAATTGTAAGTCTATTGCCTACTAGTAATAAAGCAGCGTGGTTAATTTTTTCCGTTATCGCATTACTTATCGCTGTGGTCATTTACTTTATGATCAATAATGTCACAGTTGCAATTAATCTTGGCGTGGTATTAGAAGCAGCTTGTGCCATCATTTATTTTACTAAGCCTTCTCTATATGATGGATTGGTTGTGAAAGTTTTTGATTGGTTTTCTGTAATTGATCGCTTTGATAATTTTATGAATGGAATACTCGACTTAACTGGAATTGTTTACTATATAAGTATCACCGTAATCTTTATATTCTTAACAATTCAATCTCTTAATAAGAGAAGATGGAGATAGGAAGGAGTGAAGAATGCGATGAGAGAGAATAAAACATTAATAGAAAGATTCAAACAATCTTTTACCAATAGAAAGTTCAAACAAGGTGCATATAGTTCCTTAATAACTACAATTGTAGTACTAGTAATTCTTATAGCTAATATGATTGTTAGTGAATTAGACTTGAAATTAGATGTTAGTAACGAGAAATTATATACATTAACAGATGCAACTAAGGAATTTGTCAAAGATATAGATCATGATATTAAAATCTATTATATTGTAGAGTCTGGGAATGAAGTTTCCATGGTTCAAAGAATTGTTAACAAATACAATAACTTATCAGATCATGTTGAGGTTGTTACCAAAGATCCGGTACTATATCCTAAATTCGCAAGTCAGTACGTGGAGGCGAATACCGATGTAGCTGATAATAGTATAATTGTAGTAGATGAGGCAAATGGAAGAAGTAAGTATATCCCTTATTCAGATATGTTAATCCAGTCAATAGATTATAGTACTTATTCATCAACAACTACTGGAATTGATGTGGAGGGACAAATAACTTCAGCAATTCAATATGTGGTTTCAGAAGAATTACCTACTATGTATGAAGTGCAAGGTCATGGAGAGGCAGAAGTTAGTACGACACTTGCATCATATCTTGCTAAGCAAAATGTAAACAAACAGACATTGGATACATTGTCTGCTGATAAAATACCAGAAGATTGTTCCTTCTTATTGCTAAATGGACCTGTGTATGACTATACAGATGACGAAACTACATTAATTATGGATTATCTTAAGAATGGTGGTAGTGCAATTATACTTGCCAATTATGCGGTATCTACGGATAAGATGCCTAACTTCAATAGTATCTTGAATTATTACGGAGTATCGTTAGTTGATAGTTATGTCATTGAAGGCGATAGTAATCATCATATGTCAAAGATGCCTACGTATCTTGTACCAGACATTACAAGCCATGATATAACAAGTGACATAACATCAAGTAACAAGCCAGTTGTTGTTCCAGCAACAAAGGGAATTCAAGTAATGAAAGATGTTAGAAGTACCTTGACTATAGAGGAACTATTAAAAACATCGGATAAGGCATATGCGAAGACAGATATGGAATCACAAGTGTATGATAAGGAAGACACGGATGTTGCAGGTCCATTCTCACTAGGTGTAGCAATTACAGAGAAAATTGATGATGTTGAGACTAAAATTGTTGTTTATGGTTCTAATTATCTCTTAGACGATTCTATGATCACCTATGAACAGCTAGGAAATACGGATTTATTCTTGAGTACAATTAATTGGATGGCAGATGTTTCTGTTGAAACCTTAGCTATACCTACTAAGACTTTCGATAATAACTATGTTACATTAACCAGTGCACAAGCAAATAAGTGGTCAGTCTTTACTATACTAATTATTCCAGGAGCCTTCATCTTAACAGGCGCATTCGTGTGTTTAAGAAGGAGGAAGAGATAATGGCAAGAAAGAAGAGAAAAGCGAGTACTTTAGTACTCCTTCTTGGAGTGCTACTCCTCATGATTCTTCTATATTGCCTCGTAATTAATAAGAAAGAGGCCGAAGAAGTTAAGGAGGAGGTTATTAACTTAACAACTCTTGAATCAGATAAAGTAACTGAAATTTCATATACAATTAATGGAACAACACTATCATACAGTAAATCTGATGATACATGGTTTGATGAATCCGATAATAAAGCACCAGTTAATCAAGATTATATCACTAATATGTTAAGTAAGATATCTAACTTGTCTGCAGATAAAATTGTAGTAGAAGAAGCAGAAGATTTAGGGGAATATGGTCTAGACAAACCAACAATGATGATTAATGTAACTAGTGATGACAAAACCACGGTTGAACTTAGTATTGGAGATTCCTTAGGAGTGGGATCTGGATACTATGCTAAACTTGCAGACAAGAATACGGTTTATGCGGTAGCAGAAGATATATATTCGGCATTCAATCATACACAAACGGAAATGTTATCAATAGAAGAATTCCCCGAAATTACGACAACTAACATTACGAAAATTAGTGTTACGAAAGATAATAATCCTATATTCAAAGCGGATTATGATCAAAGTGCGGCAGATGCAGGAGAATATTATGCTTGGAAAATATCAAAACCATATAAAACAATACAAAAGGGCGATCCGACCAAATTCGATTCTTACTTTGAAAGTTATAGTTCTGTATTATTAAGTGAATGTGTCGATTATAAGGGGTCAGATTTAAGTAAGTATGGTTTGGATAATCCAAGTGCTACAATTGATTTATCATATTATACCGAAACAACAGAGGATAGTGCAAATACAACAGAGGGCAGTGGCAGTACTGATACGACAAGCGACGCATCAATGACAAGCACCTCAGACGGAGAAGCATCTACGAATGAGGAGAAACAAGAGGCAACTCCAGTGCGTACGGACAATAAAGTAAAAATCCTTGTTGGTGATAAGAACGATGATGGTGAATATTATGTACAGGTAAAAGCAGATGGAAGAGAATATGGGGAGGCAGTATATACAATAGCCACTTCAGCTATTGATGCTATGCTTGATATTACCCCATATGATTATGTCTGTAATCTAGTTCAATTAGTTGACATTACAAGTCTTAATCATCTAGCTATTCAAGCTAATGACCAAACATACACCTTAACTGTTACACCGAATACTGATAAGAAGACAGAAACAAAAGATGAAGCAGATGATTTGAAAGATTCTGATTCTAGTGATGAAGATAGTGAGGAAGTATCTGATAGCTTATATTATTATAACGGTAATAAAGTGGAAGAGAAAGCATTCAAGGATCTTTATCAAGATTTAATTGGAATTACAACTGCAGGAGAGATCAAAAAAGAGGTGAGTGACTCAACACCTGTATACGAATTTGATTTTACTAGAAATTCGGATTCATTGGAAGAACTTCACGTAAGCTATCTTCCATATGATGGTGTTAACTTCTATCGCGTATCGATTAATGGCGAGGAGAACTTCTTAGTTGAAAAAGCAGCAGTAGATAAAGTTATAAAAGAGTTAACAGAATTTAAGACTAAGTAACAAGGTTCGTTATAGTATATTAAATTAACAATATGATTAGATCTATATAAAAAACTGGATCCACGTATTAACAATACAAATGTTTTAATACATGGGTCCAGTCTTTTCATTATATAGATAGTAATCAACACGTTAAAAATTATACTCTTAAACGTATATCAAGATGCGTATTTGCTTTAATTAATGAACATCTTTCGTAAGGTTTTTATTCGCTGTTGATAACATTAATTTGATTCGATTAAGCTGGTTAACTTCACTTGCGCCTGGATCATAATCAACGGCTACAATGTTTGAATCTGGGAAATGTTGACGCAACACTTTAATAACACCTTTACCAACTACATGGTTTGGTAGGCATGCAAAAGGTTGGGCACAAACTATGTTGTTAACACCAGAATGAATTAATTCAACCATCTCACCTGTTAAGAACCAACCTTCACCCGTCTGATTACCGATGGATACGAAATCCTCAGCATAACCAGCAAGATCACTGATTTCTTTTGGTGGTTCAAAGCGTTTACTTGCCGCTAATTGTTTTTTCATCTCTTTTCGATATTGTTCTATAAACCAGATACCAGCATTATTCATATAAGCTTCTTTCTTGGGTTGTCCTAAGTATTTGGATTTGTAGTTAGCATTATAGGAACAGTATAAGAAGAAGTCGATAAGATCAGGCATAACAGCTTCAGCACCTTCAGCTTCTAATAATTCTACTAAGTGATTATTGGCAGCAGGTAGGAATTTAACAAGGATTTCACCTACAATACCAACTTTTGGTTTTATTATATCTAATAATGGTAGTTCATCAAAATCATTAATGATGTTACGTATGTTATTCTTGAATTCAGAACGTTTCCCATTCTGTACAGATCGAATACAACGATCACGCCATTTTTCGTACAAGGCATTAGCCGATCCTTTTTCTGCTTCGTATGGTCTAGTGCGATAGAGAACACGCATTAAAACATCTCCATATACAAGAGCTTGTAACGCACGGTTAACAGCGGATGGAGTGAATTTGAATCCTGGATTCTTCTCTAGTCCAACCGTATTGATAGATACAACAGGAACATGCTCCATACCGGCTTTGCGTAAGGCTCTACGAATAAAACTGATATAATTCGTAGCACGGCAACCTCCGCCAGTTTGAGTAATTACTATAGCTGTTTTGTTAATATCATATTGACCAGATAACAGTGCTTCCATAATTTGTCCAACAACCATTAATGAAGGATAACAAGCATCATTATTAACATATTTTAGACCAACATCTACAGCATGCTTATTATCGTTATTCAAGACAACGACATTATAGCCTACAGAATGAAGAGCAGCTTCTACGAAGTCAAAATGTATTGGTGACATCTGAGGGCAAAGTAAGGTATATTCTTCTCGCATCTTCTCCGTAAAGATTACACGTTCATATGAAGTAGTTGTTTTAGCTAAATCTAGATGTTTCTTTTCACGGTCACGAACAGCTGATAACAGCGAGCGGATACGTATTCTAGCTGCTCCTAAGTTATTAACTTCGTCAATCTTAAGAACTGTATAAATCTTGCCCGCTTCAGTCAGGATATCACTAACTTGATCTGTTGTAACTGCATCAAGACCACAACCAAAAGAGTTAAGCTGAATTAATTCTAGATTCGGCATGGTCTTAACATAAGCGGCAGCGGCATAGAGTCTAGAATGATACATCCATTGGTCCATAACGATAAGAGGACGTTCTATTTTGCCTAGATGGCTTATACTATCTTCAGTAAGTACAGCAACACCATACGAGGTAATTAATTCAGGAATACCATGATTGATTTCAGGATCAATATGGTAAGGACGTCCAGCCAAAACAATACCTTTTCTTCCTGTCTCATTAAGGTAGGCAATTGTTTCTTCACCTTTTTTCTCAATATCTTTTTTTGCTTGGCATAATTCAGTCCATGCAGCGTGAGCAGCAGCTTTAATTTCACTAGCAGGTATGTTATGACTTTCTTTAAATACTTCAATTAGTCGTTTTGTTAGAATCTCTTCTGATGTAAATGCTAAGAAAGGATTTTGATAGAATATGGAATCTCCATCAAGTTCATCAACATTATTCTTAATGTTTTCACCATATGAAGTAACGATAGGACAGTTATAGTGATTATTTGCACCTGGTACTTCATTTCGTTCATAGAAAACACAAGGATAGAAGATATAATCAATGCCTTGTTTAATTAACCACATAACATGGCCATGTGCAAGCTTAGCAGGATAACATTCTGATTCACTTGGTATAGATTCGATGCCTAATTCATACATCTTATGTGTTGAATCTGGTGATAAGATAACCCGGAACCCAAGTTCTGAAAAGAAAGTAAACCAATATGGATAGTTCTCGTATTGATTTAACACTCTAGGAATCCCAACAGTTCCACGGTATGCCTTATCTTGTTCAAGAGGAGTGTAATTAAACATTCGTTCTAGCTTATATTCGAATAGATTAGGAATATTGTCTTTATTCTTTGCCTTACCTAGACCTCGTTCACAACGATTACCTGATATAAATTGTCTTCCACCAGTAAAGCGATTAATTGTTAGTAGACAACTATTCGTACAACCTTTACAGCGAGCCATAGAAGTATCAAATTTCAAAGAATTGATTTTATCTATAGTAAGCATTGTTGTTTCAACACCTTCAGTATACCGCTCTCTAGCAATTAGCGCAGCACCAAAAGCACCCATAATGCCTGAAATGTCAGGACGTACTACTTCGCGACCAAGAATCTTCTCAAAACTTCTTAAAACAGCATCATTATAGAATGTACCACCTTGAACAACTACATTCTTGCCAAGGTCCTTTGGATCGGATAGTTTAATAACCTTATACAATGCATTCTTAATTACAGAATAAGCTAGACCAGCTGAGATATCATCAACTCCAGCACCTTCTTTTTGCGCTTGCTTAACTTTGGAATTCATGAATACGGTACATCTTGAACCAAGATCAATTGGGTGCTTAGCAAATAAAGCAACTTTAGCAAAGTCAGATACCTCATAGTTAAGTGATTTGGCGAACGTCTCAATGAAAGAGCCACAACCCGAAGAACAAGCTTCATTTAATTGTACACTATCTACGGTTTGATTTTTAATTTTGATGCATTTCATATCTTGTCCACCGATATCGATGATACAATCAACACTAGGTTCAAAGAATGCTGCTGCATAATAATGTGATACGGTCTCAACTTCACCGTCATCTAATAATAAAGCTGCTTTAATAAGTGCTTCACCATATCCCGTAGAACAAGAACGTACAATCTTAGCACTGTCAGGTAAAATCGTATAGATCTCTTTGATTGCCTTAATTGTTGTCTTCAAAGGGCTGCCATTATTATTACTATAGAAGGAATATAATAGTGAGCCATCTTCACCTACTAATGCCACTTTGGTTGTAGTAGAACCAGCATCAATACCTAAGAAACAGTCTCCCTCATATGTTTTAAGGTCTGCCTTTAACACGGTATGTTCAGCATGACGTGTAGTGTAATCGTTATATTCTTCTTCATTGTTGAATAATGGCTCCATACGGGAAACTTCAAATTCCATTTGAATCTTTGAAGAAAGTTTTGATAGCATCTTTTCAATTGTCGTCAGACCATCGAGTTTGCTGCTTAGTGCAGAACCAATAGCGGCAAATAGATGAGAATTATCCGGTGCAATTGTGTTTTCTGGTGTAAGATTTAAAGTTCGAATGAAAGCGTTTTTCAATTCGGTTAAGAAGTGTAGTGGACCACCTAGGAATGCAATGTTTCCACGGATTGGTTTACCACAAGCAAGACCACTGATTGTCTGATTAACAACTGCTTGGAAAATAGAAGCGGATAAATCTTGTTTCGTAGCACCTTCATTAATCAAAGGTTGAATATCAGATTTAGCAAAGACACCACATCTAGCAGCGATAGGATAGATTGCTTTATAATCTTTCGCATATTCATTCAATCCAATCGCATCGGTTTTTAATAAAGTTGCCATTTGATCTATGAAAGAACCAGTACCACCAGCACAGATTCCGTTCATTCTTTGATCGATACCGTTTGTGAAATATATAATTTTAGCGTCTTCTCCGCCAAGCTCAATTGCGACATCAGTTTGAGGAGCGTAGTTTTGTAATGCAGTGGATACCGCAACAACCTCCTGAACAAATGGAACATCAAGATGTTTTGATAACGTAAGACCACCTGACCCTGTGATTACAGGAGCTATAGAACAGTTGCCTAATTCGTTATATGCTTTCGTTAGAAGCGTATGTAATGTTTCTTGAATATTCGCATAATGCCGTTCATAGTCAGAAAATAAAATGGTATGATGATCATCAAGAACTGCGATTTTAACAGTTGTTGAACCGATATCAATACCGAGAGTATAAATTGTATTGTTCATTTGTAACCAGCTTACGCTGTCCCTCCTTAATTATTAAAGAATGCCTTGGCGTTCGTGATACGAACCGCGCGTCAGCCTTACAATATTAGAACTTCCTTCCTATAAGAAAGTTGTATACACATAAAATTAATTAAAAGAATATCTTTTTCTATAACTTAGTTGACTAAATATTCCGATAATCATGACTATTATACGACAAAGAAACGAATTCTTCAACTTCTTTTGTAAACAACATATTAATATGAAGAAAACCATTGCCAAGCTCACATAACATTATTCAAATTATACACATTCTTTCAAGCTTTTGAATATATTAGTACTGTATAAGCTTAATGAATATTTATATGTAAGAAAGGATAGACAAGAATGAGGAATTTTGATTTTTGTAGAGGGATTGTTCACGTAATTAAGAAAGGAGATTCTTTGTATGCTATTAGCAGAATGTATAATATACCATTAGCGTTAATTATGCGTTCAAATCCTTATGTAGATGTATATAATTTACAAGTTGGTGATGAAATTTGTGTTCCTGTATCTAGCATGGTTGGCATTGGTAACATCTGTACAGGAAATGCACCTTGTGTTCCAGAAATGCCAGAAATGCCAGAAATGTCAGGAATGCCTGGAGTGAATGGAATGCCTGGTAGAACAGGAACGACTGGAATGAATGGAACGACAGGAATGAATGGAATGAATGGAACGACTGGAATGACTGGAATGACTGGAACACCTGGTATGTCGGAACAACCTAGTAACCCTATGGCACCAAATAATAATCTAATTACTTATATAATTAAAGAAGCCGAAACATTAAAAGATATACTTGATAAGTTTGATATTGATTTAGAAGATTTTATAGAGAACAATAATATGTCAACAATATTATTGAAACCAGGTATGACTATTAATATACCAGATAAAAGATCAAGAGAAGAGGAAGAAATCAGCGAATAATAAATAATATAAGCTATCGAGTTCACTAGGTAACAGGAATCGATAGCTTTTATTTTCGCAAATGAGATGTCATATTCTAATGAAAATGTGAGAAAAATAAGCAAAATGACAAAACACTTCATATTATTATGTAAATCAAGTAGAATCCTTCAAATAACAACATGGAACAATATGGTAAATAATTTATTTTTAAAGTGTTTGACAAACGGTAATGTTACACATATAATAAATGTGGTTAGAAACACAGTGTAAACTGTTATTAAAAGAAAGGATGTGGATTATATGGAAAGTGGACCGAGTAGTCGCCGGCAAAATATTTATCATACGGCATTATTATTTGGACAAAGTAACATGAAAATTAAATATAATCGCACTTCCGTTAGGATACATAGATAACAGTTACTAAAAACAAAATACCATTTTTCTTGTATGCTTTTTGTCTAGTATCCTAATGGAAGTAGATAGGAGCGGACTATGATTGAAGTATACAAAACATATGACGATGGACTGCGTCAAATCAACGATTTTGAGGAAGGTTGTTGGATTGCATTAACAAATCCTACTGCGACGGAATTGCTACAGGTGTCGGATCGATATCAGGTTGATATTAACGATTTAAGAGCTCCTCTAGATGAAGAAGAGCGTTCAAGAATCGAGGTTGAGGATGCATATACGCTAATTCTTGTTGATATCCCTACGTTAGAAGAGAGGAACAAGAATAATCGATATGTAACGATCCCGTTGGCAATTCTATTAACAAAAGGGGCTATTATTACAATCTGTCTTGAAGAAACTCCGATTCTGAAGAGCTTTATGGATGGAAGAGTAAGAGATTTCTTCACCTTCAAAAGAACAAGATTCATCTTGCAAATTCTATATAAGAATGCAAGTGCGTATCTTCAGTATCTTCGTGTGATTGACCGCAAGAGTGAAGAAGTTGAGAAGAAGTTACATGCCTCAACGAAGAATCGCGAACTAATCGAACTTCTTGAATTAGAGAAGAGCTTGGTTTATTTCACGACTTCCTTACGTGCGAATGAAGTAGTACTCGAAAAATTACTAAAAACTGAGAATATAAAGCAGTATCCAGAAGATACTGATTTGCTTGAAGATGTTATTATAGAGAATAAACAAGCAATTGAAATGGCTAATATATACAGCGGAATTTTAAGTGGAACAATGGATGCATTTGCATCGGTTATTTCTAATAATCTTAACATTGTTATGAAATTCTTAGCTACAGTTACAATTGTATTATCCATTCCCACAATGATTGCTAGTTTTTTTGGAATGAACTTTGTTCATATTCCAGGAATGGAAGCAAAGTATGGATTCTACATTGTAACAGCAGGAGCATTTGCATTGACAGCATTGGTAGCATACATTTTAGCAAAAAAAGATTTATTCTAAGTGATATTAATTATTTGGGGTTGTCGTATGCTGTTATATGACAATCCTATTCTAATGTATGATAGCAATATATCAAATTAAGTATAGCCTCAAGTGTCTCACTCCAAGAAACCAAAGTCGTTTTTGGAAGTAATGAGTACAATTATAATAATAGGGTAAAGGATTTATCAAAATTCTGTGAATTTTCTAATTTTTATTGACTTAAAACAGAATCTTAGTTATTCTTATCCTAGATTACGTAGAGTAGTCAATTCTAATAAAGAGGTGTGTTAGATGAAGTTTATCAATAAGTTAGAGAAAAAATTCGGTCGTTATGCGATTCATGATTTGATGAAATATATAATAACACTTTATGTTTTAGGTGCGTTAGTATATCGAATCAATCCATATTTTTATGATGCATATCTAAGTTTGGATATCGGTAAAGTGTTCCAAGGTCAAATTTGGAGGCTCGTTACATTCATCATTTACCCAGCAACTATAAGTGGTGGTTTTGGTATCTTTTTCTTTGCAATAGAGATGTATCTATATTTTATGATTGGGCGTTCCTTAGAGAATGCTTGGGGAGCATTTCGATTTAATCTATATTATATATCAGGTATTTTGTTTAATATTATAGCAGCAGTAATACTTTATTTTATTATTGGCGGAAGCTATCCAATGGGACTTACATTTATTAATCGTTCCATGTTCTTTGCCTTTGCTGCGATTTTTCCGAACGTACAGTTTTTATTATTCTTTGTGCTACCAGTTAAGGTAAAACATTTAGCATATATTTATGCAGCAATAATAGGCTATGATATATTTAAGTATGTTCGATATGCTTTTTCAACCACAAATCCAATTTATAGAAACTTTTATTTAGCAACAGCAATCTCAATAATAGTAGCATTGCTAAACTTTGTAATTTTCTTCCTTGCAACAAGAAATTACAGAAGAATATCACCAGCAGCACAGAAACGTAGAAGAACCTATCAAAAACAGGTGAATCGTTCTAAAACTATTACTAGACATAAATGTGCAGTTTGTGGTAGAACGGAAAAAGATGATGAAAATCTAGAATTTCGTTTTTGTTCCAAATGCGATGGTAATTACGAATATTGCATGGAACACCTTTTTACGCATACTCATGTTAAAAAATAATATTGGCGAGAATGGGTAGTTAGAAAATAAAATTGTGAGAACCTAGGTACATAATGATGTGTATTGTGTGCGTAGTAACTATATATGTAATTAGAATAGGATGGTAAAAATGATGAACAAAAAGACGAAAATAGTATGTACGATGGGACCAAACATGGACAATATCGAGAATATCCGTGCTTTAGCAAAGAACGGTATGGATATTGCCAGATTAAACTTTTCACATGGTGATCATGAAGAACACTTAAACAGAATCAACATGATTAAACAAGTTAGAGAAGAGCTTGGTTTACCAATCGCTATATTATTAGACACCAAGGGCCCTGAAATCAGAACTGGTATGTTAGTTAATGATGAGAAAGTACAATTACAAGAAGGACAAGATTTCGTATTAACTACTGAAGAAATTGTTGGTGATGCGAACAAAGTTTCTATTACTTATACTCAACTACCAGAAGACGTTAAAGAAGGTGATACCATTCTTATCGATGACGGTTTAATTGGACTTACTGTACAAAAAGTTGCGGATAAAGAAATCTTCTGTAAAGTAACTAACGGTGGTCTATTAGGAAGCCGTAAAGGTGTTAACGTTCCAGGTGTAAGTGTTAAATTACCAGGAATTACAGAAAAAGATAGAGAAGATATTATCTTCGGTATAAATCAAGGATTAGACTTTGTAGCAGCTTCATTCGTACGTAATGCAGATGCAGTAAGAGAAATTCGTAAAGTTTTAAATGATGCAAACTCTGATATGGAAATCATCTCTAAGATTGAAAATGAAGAAGGTATTCAAAACATCGATGAAATTATTGAAGAATCAGATGGTATCATGGTAGCACGTGGCGACATGGGTGTAGAAATTCCTGCAGCTGAAGTTCCATTTATCCAAAAGATGATTATCCAAAAATGTAACGATGCATATAAGCCAGTTATTACAGCAACTCAAATGTTAGATTCTATGATTCGTAACCCAAGACCAACAAGAGCAGAAGTAACTGACGTTGCTAATGCAATCTATGATGGTACAGACGCAATCATGTTATCTGGTGAAACTGCAATGGGTAAATACCCTGTTGAAGCGTTACAAACAATGGTAAGCATTGCTGTAGAAACTGAATCGCACCTTGACTATGATGGAATTCTTGATATGAACAGTCTTCACAGAAGTAAGAGTGTATCAAGTGGTATATGCTATTCAGCAGTAGCAACAGCTAGCAGCTTAAATGCAAAAGTTATCGCTGCTTCAAGTTTTTCAGGCTATACTGCACGTTTAGTTTCAAAATTAAAACCTCAATCAATTATATTAGGTTTATCACCACTTGAAAGAACATTAAGAAAGATGCAATTATTCTGGGGAGTAGTTCCAGTTAAAGTTAATGAAGTTAATTCAACTGATTCTCTTTTAGATAATGCTGTAGCTGATGTAAAAGCAAGAGGCTTCGTTGAAAAGGACGATATTATGATTTTAACAGCAGGTGTACCAACAAGTAAAACTGGTGTTACTAACATGATCAAAGCAGTTATTATCGAAGATTAATTATTATCGAATTGGTTAATACTAAGATAGTATAGTTGATATAAATAAATAAGTAAAATGTAGACAGGCTGTCGTGTTAAGAATTATGGTAAAATTACCAATCTTAGTGCGATGGCCTGTTCCAAATCAGCCTAGAATACGTGAAAATTACTAAAAATTTATAAAATAACAAAAAAATTATATGAAATGGTAGCGTATATATCGTTTTATTGTTATAATAGTAATTAGCGATTTTATTATTCGTGACAACAGAAAGCTGTGGAGCGTGCTTTGGTTGTATATCTTTAGCTGGCAGTATAAAATTACAAGGTGAGGTTTTAAATATGAGTTTAAGTGTAAATCAATTACTAAAAAACATAAGAGATAATAAAGAAATAGAAGTATATCTACCACAATATATGAATTATTCCTTATCTGCTTATTATAGATATTCTTTCGTTGATTTAACTATGAAATATGTCATGTTATATGAGGTGATTTCTGAAAAGCATAATAAACAAATTGATCAAGTAGAAGATATCTTAAAACAAGTTAACCAATTAGTAAAAGAAACTATGTTAGATGGGTTTGATGAAAGTACTCGTGTAACAAAAGTGGAAGAAATCGATGCTGTTCGTCAAGAGATTATGTCTAGAATGAAATCTATCACGGCATATGCTGATATTATGCAATTATATGAATATGTTTTAAATCGTATTGAAGACAAATATGCTGATGAGATTGAAGAATTCGATGTAGATGTTTTCACTGGAGAAATTATAAATTATATCTTTTCAAATAATGATAATGTTATTATAAATACAAAAGTTCAAGAAATCATAGGACAATTACCAGTTAGAATGACTAAGACAAAATACTATGATTTATTAAAAGATAGTATTTCAATCTATAAAGGTAGTGAAAGAAGTTCTGTAGATGGATATTTATATATGATTAAATCGGCAACTACATTAGAGAGACCGAAAGAAATGAAAAAACAATTTCCTGAACTTTATAAAGCGGTTACTCAAATTGAATCTGCAGATTTTAAGAATTTATCGAAACCAGAATTCTATCGTTTAAACGGAATGGTACAAGACCGTGCGATTGATTTGTTAGAAATTTCGGATTTATATATGCAATTACAAGAGATTGTAAACTGCTTATATGCATATAACTTAACAGTAGGTTATCAGAATGCTGAGATGAAGGAAGAAACGTTATGCAAAGAATTAGTTGCCCATGTTAACGCTTGTTTCTTAGAAGGTGCTGAAAAAGAACTTGAAGAGAAAGAGATGGACAAGCTTTCTAAATTAGAAGGTGCAATGGAATCTTCAATGCAAGAAATTGCTTTACTAGAGGGTGGCTATGAAGATGTTATGACTATGTCAGGCAAGAAATTAAAGAGTCTCATGTTAGATACACAAGGTGCTTGTGTAACTACTTGCATGAAATTACTTGGAAACAGTATGTTTATTGATTTGAACGCGAAAGTATCAACTAAGTTAGCTGATGATGCGTACATTGAAAAAGTAACTACTACATTATTCAAAAATCTTGCTAAGATGTTTGATAAAGTTCCACAATGTGTAGTTCGTGCTGTGATGGCAAGTACTTTAAACAAAATGCCAGTATTTTTTAATAATTCAGATGAAATCTCTGAATATGTAGCAAACTCTTTAAATCAATGTAAAGATGAAGCAGAAAAGAATGCTTGCTATAGCATCATTAAAGATATTATGTCAGAAGAATAAAAATAATTTGTTAAAGTGGGTACTGTCGACAGAGTAAGAAATTACTCAGTTCGGCAGTATCATTACTATTAAGAAGCCGAAGTAGTTGCCCACGTGTTAGCTAGTGATAATGGTTACTGTAAGGCTATGAATAACTAGAAAAATTTAGGTATATACTTATAGATGCTATGGCAAATGATTTAGAGGGGGATATCGGAATGATTACATGGTATCATAAACTGTATATGGATGACCGTATTATCAAGAATGTTGATAAAATCAAAACTGCAATTGAAGAGAATAAACCGTCGATTGGTATCTACTGTATAGCCCTTGCATCTAATGAAAACAATTTATTCGATATAATGAATGTGAATGAATTAATGTTTCAACATTATAGGAGAAATAAAATCTATATCCTTGGACTCGCACGGGGAAAAGAGAGCGCGAAACGTTTAGTTGTAAGAATGATTGAAGATGTATATAATGAAACAGGAGATTTTCACGCGAGAGAATACTTTGCAGAAAATGGTAGGTGAAGAAGTAGATGCTTCATGTGATATTCATTATATTAAAAATAATTGGTATTGTACTGGGGGTACTTCTTGCCTTATTCTTATTCTTAGTGGGAATAATACTCTTTGTTCCGGTACGATATCGTGTATATGCGTCAAAGTATGATACGATACAAGTAAAGGCAAGAGTGAGTTGGTTACTTAGAATTGTCTCGTTGCGTTTTAGGTATTATAGCGAAGAGGAGACATACTGGTATTGCTTAAGGATTTTTGGATTCACATTAATTGATAGCAATCGACCAACTAAGGTAAAGAAAGTAAAGAAAGAAAAAGTTAAGAAAACTAAATTGAATAAACATAAGGATAAAAAGACGAAGGTTAAAAAAACGAAAAAGGTAATTGCATCAGATAAAGTTCTAGGTATTGATGATCAAATAGATAGTAAAGACAAAACAATTGAAGATAATGATATTGTGTATGATGAGATAGAAGAGGATAAGAAGGATATAATAAAACCACTTCAGAATGAACATACTAATATAGTTAGGAATATAGAAGAGGCAGAAGAAGAAAGAGAAGGATTTTTCTCTCGGATAACAAAACCGATTAAAACTATATTTCAACGGATTAAAGACATATTTATTAAAATACGTGAAGGGCTACAAGCAATACGAAACATTTTTTCAAATATTAAAGCTAAGATTCATCTAATCAAGGAGTTCCTTGCAATTGAGGATAATAGAAAAGGCATTGGACGTGTATATGCTGGTCTGAAGAAAACGTTAAAGCATATCCTTCCATATAAGGTTAAGGGTGTTGTTAGAATTGGTCTAGATGACCCTTGTAGTACTGGGTATCTATTAGGTGCATTATCAATGGCATATCCTATATATGCTGATAAGATACAGATCATCCCAGATTTCCAGGAAGAAGTGTTGGAAGGTCAGGTAGATGCGAAGGGAAGAATACGTGCATTTACTTTACTTATAATAGGAATAAAACTTATCTTAAATGATAACTTTAAAACGTTGCTTAAGAATGTGAAAGAATTAAAGGAGGAGTTATAATGACTGACAATAGTTTTGGATCTACGGTAGAAGCATTATTTAAGGGAATGGATAGTTTTCTTACTACTAAAACTGTAGTAGGGGAAGCTGTTAAGGTAGAAGATGGTACTATAATTTTACCATTAGTTGATGTGAGTTTCGGTGTAGCTGCTGGTGCATTTTCACAAGATGATAAGAAGAAAAACAACGGTGGCGGAGGTATGGGGGGAAGAATTACCCCAAGTTCTGTGTTGGTTGTCCAAAATGGTTCTGCAAGACTTGTTAATGTTAAAAACCAAGATGGTGTTACTAAGATCTTAGATATGGTACCTGACTTTGTGAATAAATTTACATCAGGTAAAATGAAACAAAATACCGAAACTGCTGCAACAGAAGCAACAGAAGAAGAATAAGCTCGAATTTTATTCAATTAAGAAATAATACTTGCAAAAGTACTTGATTTATGGTAGAATATCTATTGTTTGTAGGTCGTGTGACAGGATAATTGAAAAATCAATTGAAGTAAATTACCTTAAGGAGGTGCTCAACTTGGCTAAATGTACTATTTGCGAAAAAGGTGCTCATTTTGGAAACAGTGTGAGTCATTCACATAGAAGAAGCAACAAAATGTGGAAAACTAACGTGAAATCTGTTAAAGTTAATATTAACGGTGCGGCTAAGAAGATGTATGTTTGTACTTCTTGCTTAAAATCAGGTTTAGTAGAACGTGCTTAATTTTCATTATAAGTAATAAGAAGGCTGTCTTAAGTGCTATGAAAATAGACTAAGACAGTTCTTTTTATATAACGATAAAAACACTCGGTTAATTGCAAAAGAGATTATAGCCAAGGATGAGGCATAAGACAATTATAGCAATGGCGAGAAGCCCGTTGGTTATGAAAAGCATAAGCGTCATACCAATAGCAATCCAAAATAAAATAAAACCTAACATTCGTTTCATGATTGATCACTCACTCTAGGGAATATATCCCGATACTTATTTAGTAATATATATTCTAACATATGTATATTATGTGTACGATGTGACTGTTATAGCTCAATTTATTGGTTTTGAATGGTGGAATTATATGCGAAATAGCATAACGAAAACGTGGTATACTTGAAGTCTATATAGTAAGCTGTGCGATCATTGCAAATAATGAATTGGATTATGAATATTCGTTTGGAGATTACAAAAAGTGGATATAATTTGTATATAGACGTTTTTTTCATTTAACTGTTTCCTTTTTAATAAAAAAAGGGTATAATAATCGAGTAAGAAGATATATGGATCCATAAATGAACGGTAATTTATATTATTGCTATATGTGCAATCGTGCCAGCGTTGTACTGGGTAACATAATCGTTTGATCCATAGAATTAGGAATTGGAGGGTTAACTATGAAAGGACATATGAATACTCAGATGGGTGAGATCATGATTGATAACGAAGTAATCGCTAAGTATGCTGGTTCAGCTGCTGTAGAATGCTTTGGTATCGTTGGTATGGCTTCTGTGAATGTCAAAGAAGGTTTTGTTCGCTTACTTAAAAAAGACAGCCTTAGTCATGGAGTTAATGTCGTTGTAGAAGACAATAATCTAACAATAGATATGCATATTATTGTTGCATATGGTGTAAGTATTTCAGCTGTTACAGATAATTTAATCAGTAACGTTATATATAAAGTAGAAGAATTTACTGGCATGAAAGTTGAGAAGATTAATGTATTTGTCGAAGGCGTACGTGTGCTCGACTAGATAGACTTTTATGGTTTATTGTTAATTTAAGGAGGAACAAACAAGTGGTAATGAATACATTAGATGCGATAACACTTCAGAAATTATTTCTAGCAGGAGCAAAACGCATTGAAGCAAAAAAAGAATATATTAATGAATTAAACGTATTTCCTGTTCCGGACGGTGATACTGGTACGAATATGTCATTAACGATAATGGCAGCTGCAAGAGAAGTTAGTGCAATTGAGAATCCAACAATCGCAGTACTAGCGAAAGCAATTTCCAGTGGTTCTTTACGTGGAGCTAGAGGTAATTCAGGTGTTATTCTTTCACAGTTATTCCGTGGATTCACAAAAGAAATTCAAGAACATGAAACGGTTACTGTTGCTATCATGGCGGCAGCCTTTGAAAGAGCGGTTGAAACTGCTTATAAAGCTGTTATGAAACCAAAAGAAGGTACCATCTTAACCGTAGCACGTGGTGGAGCAGAAAAAGCAGCTGAATTAGTAGGACAGACAGAAGACTTGGTTTATTTTGCTGATGAAGTAATTAAGCATATGGATTCAGTATTAGCTAAGACTCCTGATATGCTTCCTGTATTAAAAGAGGCTGGTGTAGTAGATTCGGGCGGACAAGGTTTATTAGAAGTTTTAAAAGGTGCTTATGATGCAATGCTTGGCAAAGAAGTAGATATCACAATCGAAGCTTCAAAACCAGTAACTAAGAGCACGGATTCTACTTCTTCTGAACCAGTAGATATCAAATTTGGATATTGTACAGAATTTATTGTTATGTTAGAAAAGGAATATACTTTAAATACAGAAAAAGAATTCAAAGGATATTTGGAATCAATTGGGGATTCAATCGTAGTAGTTTCAGACGATGATATCGTTAAGGTACACGTACATACGAACGATCCTGGACTTGCAATTCAGAGAGCGTTAACGTATGGTTCCCTAACTAGTATGAAGATTGATAACATGCGTGAAGAACATCATGAGAAGTTAATCAAAGAAGCAGAAAAGATGCAAGCAGAAGCAGCTGAGAAGAAAAAAGATGAACCAATGAAAGAAGTTGGATTTATATCTGTTTCAATTGGTGAAGGTGTGAATGAAATCTTTAAGGGATTAGGTGTTGATTACTTAATTGAAGGTGGTCAAACTATGAATCCTAGTACAGAAGATATGTTGAATGCAATTGAACAAGTGAATGCTAAAACAATCTTTATCCTACCGAATAACAAGAATATTATTCTTGCGGCGGAACAAGCAAAACAATTAACAGAGGATAAAGAAATCATTGTAATACCAACTAAGACAATTCCACAAGGAATTACAGCTGTAATTAACTTTGTATATGATAAATCACCGGAAGAAAACATGGAACGCATGATTGAAGAGATGTCAAGAGTAAAATCAGGACAAGTAACGTATGCAGTGCGTGATACTACAATTGATGGAAAAGAGATTCACCAAGGTGATATCATGGGAATCGGCGATTCCGCAATTCTTACAGTAGGTAATGCAATCCATAGTACTACGGTAAATCTAGTTAAAAGCCTAGTAGATGAAGACTCAGAACTAATCAGCTTATACTATGGTGAAGAAGTAAATGAAGATGATGCGAATAAAGTAGCAGAAGCTATTATGTCATTATATCCAGATGTGGACGTAGAGGTACACAGTGGCGGACAACCAATCTATTATTATGTATTGTCTGTAGAATGATCGCGAAGGCTACGAGCAGTGCGGAAATAGAAATAAAGATACCCGGAAGAACAAGCTTGCTTGTGCTTCCGGGTATCTTTATTTCTATTTCCATAGGGCGACAGCCCGTGTGCAGCTTGAGCGTAAGCTCAAGCTGCTGGACAGAGAGAGAAAAAACATAAACAAGACAGCCCATGTGCATCTTGACCGTAAGCTCAAGCTGCTGGACAGCGAGAGAGAAAACATAGGGGGGACAGCCCATGTGCAGATTGAGCGTTAGCTCAAAGCTGCTGGACAGAGAGAGAAAACATAGGGGGGACAGCCCGTGTGCGGTGTAAGCTCAAGACGCTAGGACAGGAACTATCTTCGAATATACGTTCTTGTATAATCGCATTAACTATGATAAAATCATACTACATGGAACTATGCCTTAAATAGTTTTAGGCCGCAGTCAAACATTAGAAAGAACAATCTGTCACTGTCTGTTGTCATGAATTACAAAGAGTGATTTTAGTAAAACCTTATAGATAGGGGGCTCGCTATGCAATTAACAGATGCTATTAGTGTAGTAAAAGGAATTGGTGAAAAGACGGAAAAAGGTCTTAACAAATTAGGAATATATACGGTTCAGGATATGTTAGAACATTACCCAAGAGCCTATGACATATATGGTAGACTTATGAACATAAATGAAATTGAAGAAGGTGAAATGGCAGTATTCGTTGGCTATATGTATATGAATATCGAAACGAAGAAAGTTCGTCATCTGACAATTGCATCCTGTCGAGTGAAAGATGCAACAGGAAGTATCGGCTTAACATGGTTTAATATGCCATACATTAAGAATACCTTGAAATCAGGAAGTTATTATATCTTCAGGGGAAAAGCTTCAAGAAAAAATGGTATGCTTGTAATAGAACAACCTAAGATTCTATCAAAAGAGGAGTATTATAATAAGAAAGATGTGTTGCAGCCAATCTATCCATTAACCAATGGAGTAACCAATAATTTGCTTAGTAAAACGGTGAAAGCAATCATAGAGGAGATTGACCTAACTGGGGATTTTCTACCTAGTACCATTCGTAAGGAGAATGACTTAGTAGAGTATCGGTTTGCCGTGAAGCAGATACATTTTCCTAAGGATAAAGAGGAGATGTTACGAGCACGTAAGAGGATCGTGTTTAATGAGTTTTTCTTGTTTACATTAGCGTTGACATATATGAAGGAAGAGAAGAGTAAGAAGATACGTAAAAACCCTTATGATCGTGGGAGCATAAGCGATGCACTGATAGAGGGATTACCATATGAATTAACCAATGCACAGAAGAGAGCCTGGAATGAGATAATGAAAGATATGTGTGATGGCGTAATTATGAATCGCTTGGTGCAAGGTGATGTAGGTTCTGGTAAAACCGTATTAGCTGCCCTAGCCCTAGCTATGAATGCGGAGAATGGATATCAAGGGACGTTAATGGTACCAACAGAAGTATTAGCAAAGCAACATTTTGAATCGTTGAGTAAATTATATGAACCGTTCGATATTTCCTGCCTCTTATTAACTGGCTCTATGACCGCCAAAGAAAAACGTTTGGCATATGAGAAGATTAAGAACAAAGAAGTTTCGGTTGTAATCGGAACGCATGCCTTAATTCAAGAAAAGGTTGAATATGCAGATCTTGGTCTTGTTATTACTGATGAACAACACCGTTTTGGAGTAAAGCAACGTGAAATACTATCTACAAAGAGTGAGAATCCTCACGTGTTGGTAATGAGTGCAACTCCAATACCAAGAACACTTGCAATTATCTTATACGGTGATTTGGATATATCGGTAGTCGATGAATTACCAGCAAATCGTCTTCCTATTAAGAATTGTGTTGTTAATACCGATTATCATAGCACTGCGTACCGTTTTATAGAAAATCAGATTCAAGAGGGAAGACAAGCTTATATTATTTGTCCAATGGTAGAAGAGAGTGAATCAATGGAAGCTGAGAATGTTATAGAGTATACGCAGAAAGTTCGCGAAGCCCTACCACCATTTATTCGTACAGAATATTTGCATGGTAAGATGAAACCAAAAGAAAAGAATGAAATCATGGAACAGTTTGCGAAAAATGAGATTCAAGTACTAGTATCAACAACTGTTATTGAAGTAGGAGTTAATGTACCGAATGCGACCGTTATGATGATAGAGAATGCAGAACGGTTTGGATTGGCTCAATTACATCAGCTAAGAGGACGTGTTGGTCGTGGTGATCATCAATCTTATTGCATACTGGTTAGTGGTTCAAGAAGCAAGGAAACTAAGAAACGATTAGAGATATTGAATACTTCCAATGATGGGTTCTATATAGCTGGTGAAGATTTAAAACTTAGAGGGCCTGGTGACTTGTTCGGTATTCGCCAAAGTGGTGACATGGAGTTCAAGTTAGGAGATATTTATAATGATGCTAAAGTACTAAAGGCTGCTAATGAAGCAGCTAAGAATATGTCCATCTCAGAGATTCAAAAGCTGTGTAGTAAGAATGAGCGTTTAAAACATCAATTAGAAGGGTATATAGGTACTACGCTATAATAATAGAATAATTAAGTAGAAACGAAACGTATTTGTGTTGCTTAACAAGTATGTTTCGTTTTATTTTTGCCCTTAGGTTAGGAAGGCAAGCTTTATTAGTTTATAGAGTTTAGTAAATATTTAAATGGATTATTAATATCTAAAACGCTATATTAGATTAAAATGATACTAAATAATAGGAATAAATGGAATGGAACATTGCATATGCTTATATGGTTGAAAAAGGTGTGAAGGAAAAAGGGTTAATCAAAATACTGCATAATTAAGATTAACGAAAAAATACGAAATAAAACACTGCAAATGGCCTATAATCGGTTGTGTTTTTTATACATATTATGCAGATATATGACGATATTATATAGAAAACGTGCACAATTGACACGATAACTTAAAATGTTACAAGTAAATAATTACCATAAATGTTTGTAAAAGCCAACTTTGGATGTTATAATTGGTGGAAATGAATGAGATATAAAAGGAAATAATGGCTAAAAGGGGAAGGATAAACAGGTTATTATGGAATTTTACAGTAAGAAAAGAAAAAGACTTGGGGATTTATTAATTGCATCTAATTGTATTACACAAGATCAATTAGTGGAGGCTTTAGCTAAACAGAAGCTGACGCGAAAGAAACTTGGTGAAACGTTGGTGGATATGAACATAATATCCGAACAAGATATTGTTGAAGCGTTACACACACAGTTAGGACTTGATGTTGTGAATTTGAGTCGAATTCGTATTGAGGAGTCTATTATACGATTGTCAAATGAGAATATTTTACGTAAATACAGTATGATGCCTTATGAATTTAAAGAAAATTATCCGAATGTATTGCGAGTAGCGATGTCAGATCCGTTAGATATTGTAGCAATTGATGATTTGGCAATTGTAACTAATTATCAAATTGAAGCAGTGGTTGCGACACCAACGGAGATTATATCAGCAATTGAGAAATATTATGGCAATGCAGAGGCGATGGCGGTTGCTGAACGGTATAGCAAAGAGAGAGAGAATCTGTATCAGAACCTAGAAGGTAAGGAAGAAGATAAAGAGGATGTCAAAAACTCTCCCATCGTTTTATTGGTTAAGAAAATAATCGAACAAGCAGTTAGACAACGAGCAAGCGACATACATATTGAACCTTTGAAAGAAAGTATCAGAGTACGTTACCGCGTCGATGGTGTTTTAACTGAGGTTATGAAATACGATTATTCCCTGCTATCTGCGTTAGTAGCTAGAATTAAAGTTATCGGCGAGATGGATATATCAGAGAAGAGAAAACCACAAGATGGTAGAATCACAAGTATTATTGATAAACAAGAATATGATATTCGTGTATCTATTCTACCTACTGTGTATGGTGAGAAAGTTGTTATGAGATTAACCGCAAAACATGGACTAACAAAGAGTAAATTGGAATTGGGGTTCTCAAGCGATGAAATGGACAAGTTTAATCGTATATTATCAAATCCCTACGGGATTATATTGGTAACTGGTCCTACCGGAAGTGGTAAATCAACGACACTCTATACCGCATTAAGTGAGTTAAACAAAGAGGATGTTAACATAATAACAGTTGAAGATCCGGTAGAGGCAAATGTTGATGGTGTTAATCAAGTACAAGTTAATACGAAAGCAGACTTAACGTTTGCATCTGCTCTTAGATCTATCTTAAGACAGGACCCTGATATCATAATGATTGGAGAGATGAGAGATAGCGAAACGGCGGAAATCGCGGTTAAAGCATCTATAACAGGGCATCTTGTGGTTAGTACGTTACATACGAATGACGCAGCAAGCAGTATTATAAGACTTGTTGATATGGGGATTGAACCCTATTTGATTGCGGATTCTGTGGTTGGAGTAATTGCGCAACGATTAGTAAGGAGGTTATGCTCATACTGTAAGCAAGAGAGGCTTGCGGACCCATTTGAAAAACAGATTCTTGGAATCGATGTAGAGGAGGAAGTTACGGTGTATGTACCGTGTGGTTGCCATATGTGTAATGATACAGGGTATATAGGAAGAATCGGTGTTTATGAAATTATGCCAATAACAACAGCTGTTAAGGAGTGTGTTAGTCATAAAGCAAGTGCGGAAGCAATCAAAAAGACAGCAGAAAAAGAGGGATTGGTTACTTTACATAAGGCAGGAGTGAAGCATGTCTTGGAAGGAATTACATCAGTAGCAGAGCTGATGAAGATTATTGCAAAGGTGTAGTAGCGTGCAATAGAGAAGACTTTGGAAAGGGGCATGTTTGTTATTATGACAATAGATGATTTGTTATTTACTGCAAAAGAGTTAGGTGCATCTGATTTGCATATTACGGTTGGTATATCACCAAAATGTCGTGTAAATGGTAGATTAGTTGATCTAGAACTACCGAAGTTGGCTCCAACAGATACCGATGCGATTATAAGACCTATGTTAAATCAACGGTTAGAAAGCAGGTTGACAGAGGAGGGAGAAGTTGATTTTTCCTACTCCATACCTAACTTAGGGAGATATCGTGTTAATGTTTTCAAACAACGTGGATCCTATGCAGCAGTACTTCGGTTGGTAGGAACAAAAATCCCTACACCTGAGTCACTTGGAATACCGGAATCGGTAATGGATTTGGCACAGAAAAAAAGAGGGTTAGTCCTTGTTACAGGACCTACCGGAAGTGGCAAGTCTACATCTCTGGCATCGCTGATTGATTTAATTAACAGTAATTATAGTCAACATATTATCACACTAGAGGATCCAATAGAGTATTTGCACTCTCATAAGAAATCAATTGTGAATCAAAGAGAAGTTGGTTTGGATACGAATAGTTATGCCAATGCCTTACGAGCTGCTTTGCGAGAAGATCCTGATGTTATCCTTGTAGGTGAGATGAGAGATCTAGATACGATTTCCATTGCAATAACAGCAGCTGAAACTGGACATTTGGTATTCTCCACACTACATACAATTGGCGCAGCTAGCACAATTGATCGTATTATTGATGTTTTTCCACCTTTTCAACAACAGCAAGTGAGAGTTCAATTGGCAACAGTGCTTGAATCCGTTATATCACAACAGCTTATACCGAAAGAAAATGGAAAAGGAAGAATTGCAGCTTTTGAAGTTATGCATGCCACAAACGCTGTTAAGAACTTAATTCGAGAATCAAAGACGTATCAAATTACGTCTGTCTTACAGACAAGTAAAAAAATTGGAATGCAAACAATGGATGATCATCTCTTTGAGTTGTGTACCAAGCGAGAAATAAGTGTGGATGAAGCACTTATATTTGCACAAGATCGAGTGGCGTTAGAGAGGAGGTTGTTTTAATGGCTAGTTTTTCGTATATTGCAATTGATAGTAGAGGAAAAGAGCAAAAAGGAGCAATGGAAGCAACGAATGAGGATAAAGTAAATGCCTCCCTTCGTGCAGCTGGCTATATACCCATATCAATTATTCCACAGAATCTATTAACAAGGGATATTAATATTAGTATTGGTAATCCAGTTAAGCCAAGAGACTTGAGTGCATTTTGCAGGCAGTTTGCAAGTGTCTTGTCAGCTGGGGTTTCGATTACAGTCGCTTTACATATGTTAGAAGAGCAAACAGAAAAAAAGGTATTTAAGAAAGCCATTGAAGAAGTTAGAAACGATGTGGAACGTGGAGAAACATTAGCAGATGGAATGAGGAGGCAAGGAAAGATATTTCCACCAATTTTAATTAATATGGTGGAAGCGGGAGAAACATCAGGTAGCTTAGAGGGTTCATTAGAAAGAATCGCAATTCATTTTGAAAAAGATGCTAAGCTGAAAGCGATGATGAAAAAGGCTATGATTTATCCGATTGTTGTAGCTTGTGTAGCAGTCGTGGTTATTATCATAATGCTGTCGTATGTAATTCCGAAATTCCTAACCATGTTTTCACAGATGAATGTTGAAATGCCATTACCAACACGAATGGTTATAGCCATGAGCGATTTTATGCAACATAAATGGTATGTAGTAGTTCTAGTAATTGCAGCAATTATAGCAGCATTTAGAGGTTTCGCTGCTATGCCAAATGGGAAAATTATCTTAGCAAATATGTCACTGAGGATACCACTGTTTGGAAAGCTGATAAAGAAAAATGCATGCGCCAGACTTGCAAGAACACTCAGTACCTTATTAAGGTCTGGTATATCTTTGATCGATGCCATTGAGATTACAGCAAGAACAATGGATAATGTGGTAATCAAGCAAGTATTAATGAACGCAAGAGAAGAGGTCGCTAGAGGTATTCCGTTATCATTGCCATTAAAGGAAAGTGGTATATTTCCTGCTATGATTTATCAGATGGTCAATATCGGTGAGGAAACCGGTAACTTAGAAGATATGCTAGATTGTGTGGCAGATTACTTTGAAGAGGAAGTAGAAATGGCAACAGAATCTTTAACAGCTGTAATTGAACCATTAATTATTGTGGTTTTGGCTGTTATAGTAGGGTTCCTAGTAATCTCTATTATGTTACCAATGGTAACGATGTATAAGGGTGTAGACAATCTGTAAATTGTTAGTACCTGATGTATGGGGCAACATCTAAGTGATTATGTGACTGCTATATGGGGGAGTTTAATATAGAACGTTACAGGAATTGCTTAGTTGCAATAGAATGAATTAAAAAGGAGAGAGGTAAATGAAAACAGAAATTATGGAAGTATGCAATCAAGAAATGAAGAAGAAGGAGGGGAAGAACAAAGGTTTTTCGCTCGTAGAGTTAATTGTTGTAATTGCTATTATGGCGATTTTGGCAATTGTTATTGCACCGCAGGTAATGAAGTATATTGGGCAGTCTAGAAGCTCAGTGGATGAAACTAATAAGTCGTTATATCAAACAGCAGCGACTACTGCATTAGCAGATGAAGGTGTTTATAAAGAGATTGCAGTTTTAAATGAGAATTTGGTGATAACTATAAGTTCTGATGCTTCTGGTGATATAGTTACTTCTTATACTAAGGGTACTAAGGATGGTGCTGATGCTACAGTTAAAGATTTTAAAGAAGAGTTTGATAATATATTAAACGGAACTTATCCATTACCGAAAGAGGCAGGAAAGTCTAAGTTTGAAATAAAGATTAATGTTAGCTCTTCAGGTGAAATTGGTAAAGTTGAAGTAAAGTCAATACCTTAATTATGTTACTTTGAAAAATATTTTGTAAGAACAGGAGGAGCTCCCAATGCAAATATCCAAATACATAGTAATATTTCTATATGGAATCGTCATAGGGAGCTTTCTCAATGTTTGCACTTATCGAATTCCAAAAGAGGAAGACATTGTGAAGGAACGTTCGCATTGTATGACCTGTGGACATACACTTAGGTGGTATGAATTAATTCCCGTATTCAGTTATCTACTTCAAAGAGGAAGATGCAGAAGCTGTGGTACGAAATTATCCATACAATACCCATTGATGGAGGTGCTTAACGGAGTGCTCTATGTGATTATCATACACAGAGTAGGTATTACACCATATGGAATTCTGTTGTGTTTATTGTGTTCTATATTACTTGTATTGAGTGTTATTGATTTTAGGACCTATTATATTCCCATTGGAATTAATATATGTGTTCTGATAATTGGATTGGTTTATACTTGCTTTGACTATAAGAATGTGAGTAATCACTTATGGGGGATGATAGGCGTAAGTGGTTTCTTGTTTGCTCTGTATCTCTTAACCAAGAAAAGAGGAATTGGAGATGGAGATATCAAATTGATGATTGGAGCAGGTGCATTCCTTGGAGTTTGGCCAAGTATTTTAGCGTTGTGGATTGCTTGTTTGTTAGGAGCAGTGATTCATAGTATACGTATGAAAGTTTCAAAGGTTGGGCACCAATTAGCATTTGGGCCTTATCTAGCAATCGGGATTTTGTTTTCTGCTCTTTATGGGGAAGAGTTAATACATAGATATATGGAGTATTTGATGAGGTAAAAACGAAATCCATTGGATGGAGGAAGATGTATGGCGGTAAAGAAGGTATTAAGTATTGAGATAGGTATCACACTGACTAAAGTGTGTGAGATTGACTATCATAGTAAGTCACCAAAGGTATATCGATGTATAACCTTTGCTACACCAGATAATACCGTAGAGGATGGGTATATAAGAGACAAAGATCGATTTGTAGATTGCTTAAGAACGGAAATTCAGAATGCAGGGATGCGTTCTACGCATGTCGTATTCACCGTAGCATCTACGAAGATTACAAGTAGGGAAGTAACGATTCCTTGTGTGAAAGATAATCGTATTAGAGATGTTGTGCAAGCAAATCTTACAGAATATTTCCCGATGAATTTGGAGGATTATACGGTAACGTATAATGTGTTAGATAAGAAGACAGCGCCAGAAGACCGTCATATTCGATTGTTGGTTTTGGCAGCCCCTAATAATTTGATTAAGAATTATTATAATGTTGCAGAGATGATGAGTCTTACTATAGTGGCGATTGACTATATAGGTAATAGTACATTTCAGATTGTGAAGAAACAAACCGCAGCTGGTGTACAGATGGTATTGCAGATGAATGAACAGAGTTCGATTATCTACATACTTGAAGACAGTATTTTGTTATTACAAAGAACAATTCCATATGGAATTGAGAATCTAATTGATTCAATTATTAATAGTAGTAGTTATGCTGCATCGACATCCTTAGAAGCACTTGATTTGTTACAAAAAGAACATATCTTGAACGGGAAATTAAACCAATCGATTCATATGTCAGAGGCGGCGGCAACCTATGAGGGATCGGAAGTTCTATATAACAAGCAGATGCAAGAATTGCATGCTAAGGAAGAAGCAACGAGTACAATAAGCTATCTTATCAGTAATGTAATTCGTGTACAGGAATATTGTTTATCAAAGTTTAAAGAGAAGAAAATCAATACGATCTATATTACGGGTATTGGAGCTAAGATAAGAGGTATTCACAAATTAATAAGCAATGAAACAGGAATTGATGTTAAAAGGATTGATCATCTAATAGGAGTAAACTTTACTGAGATTCAGGCAGAATTTGACGAAAGTGCATATGTTTCAAGTATTGGGGCCGCAATGAAACCTTTGGATTTTGTACCAGAAGATGTGCAGGCAGAGAAAGAGCGAAGAAGTATGCAGACAAGTATCGTGGTTGTGTTATTTGCAGCAATCGCCTCTGTTATATTTGTTGCAGTAAGTTTTATTCAATATAGCAGCTCGAAGAGTGAATTAGAAGCACTTAGAGTAAAAGAAGAGCAATTATCTGAGATAGAGATATTGAACTCAAAGTATATATTAGCTACGCAACAATATAATGCACTAGATGCATTATACCAGTCTTTGCCTACTAAGAACAGTTCTTTAGTAACGGTTTTAGAAGAGATGCAAAAATCAATGCCTAAGAATGTGGAGATTACATCTATGTCATCAGGGAGTGAAGGTTTGGCATTCGGTGTTGTTGCCAATAGTAAAGAAGAGATTGCACAGTTTGTAATGGAGATAAAGAAATTCCCGGAAATCAATTCTATACTAGTGGGAGTTATTGTGGAGAATAAAGATGATAATGGAATTGTTAAATTGAATACCACATTAACATGTACGTATGCTACTACACAAGTAGAAGAATAAAGTGCGAACAATAAGATGTTCACACTTCATTAATGCTGAAACTAAGCTAACTTGCGATATTGAATGGGAGTAGATGTACTAAATCACCAGATATGGAGAGGGGCGTTTAAGATAGTATGAAGAAAAAAATGCAAATAGATATTTCTATGAAAGAGAAGAAATTGCTCTTAATATTACTAGCATTTGTACTTTTGTTTGTGGCATATCAATTTGGGTATGTTGTATTAACGAATAGAGCTACTGCTAATAATCAAAAGATTACAGATCTAGAGGACCGTGTTGCATCTTTGGAATTGATGAACATTAATAAGTCAATGTATACCAATGGAATAACAGAATGTAATGAAAAGATGGAAGCAATTCGGGCGGAATTTGTTAAGGAAGAAACACCGGAATCTAATATTATGTTTATTAGAAATATGGAAAAGAATCTAGGAGTAGAGATTTATGAGATAAATCTCTATGATAAAGCCTTGATTACAAATCTAGTATTGGACCAAGGCCAAACAAACGCAGAGAATACAGACAATACAACAGGTGATACCTCAACGGATTCATCAGAAGCTCAGTTTGTGCAAACCGGATATAATTATGCAGTTGATATGAAATTCAAATGTAGTTACGAAGAGTTGAAAAAGATGGCTACCTATATTAATGAATATCAGTATATGCGAGCAATACAATCCATATCTGTTGTGTTTGATGGAGATACGGGTGAATTAATTGGTGAACTTACAATGAATATCTATACATTAGAGGAAGCAACCAATGAATATGAGGAACCGAATACTGGTATAACAAACTTTGGTAAAGATAACATATTTGGTACTATTCATTAGTTAAGGTTTTTGAAAGGAGTGTAGTTGTTTATGTGCAAAGAGAAAGAAGAGAACAAAGGTTTTACTTTGGTTGAACTGCTTGTATGCGTTGCTATATTGGCAATTATCTCTGTTCCACTTTTAAATAGTTTTTTTGTAGCAGGAAAAACAAATGAAAAAGCGAAAGAAATCCAAAGGACTACAACTCTTGCACAGAATATTATGGAGACTGTAAAAGGTCAGAATCTTAGTCAACTAAAAATCTTGTTCGGTAGTTCGAATTTGATCGGGCTCAATTTGAATGCACCATATGATATAACGAATAGTTTTGCGGAGGTTAAAAGTGAGGATTTGGTTAATGGAAGGTATGAGTATTGTATTAAGCGAGTAAAAGATGGGATTGGTGAATATGATGTATATATAACCCTTAATTCTGCTTTGTATAAGACAGAATCAGACGCCGTACAGAATAAGTATCAGATGCCAAAGATCACAAATCTTACTGGTGATAAGATAGCGGTAATTGACCCAGAAGCCTATTCTGCTAGCTGGAATTCATATGTTGATGCAAGTGGTGAAACGATTTATTCAAAGGACACTAGTACGAATATGGATAATATGATTATCACGTATTTTTATAATCTTCATATGGCATATCTAGATTACCTTACGATGCAAAACCAAGCAGTAGCGGATGCCATGAATGCAGATCGAGTAGCGAATGGATTACCGGCTAATGTAGTTGCAAATCCTCTACCTTCTTATTATCCGTATTCTTATAACCAGATTAAGGGCTTTATTACCAAAGAAACAAGTATCGTAGCGACCAATGGAATAAAGTTAGATGGAAGTTATGATACTTCTGTGGTGAACTTAACAAGTAAGATTTCGTATTCAATTCCTGGCACTGATAAGGTAACAGGAGATGTATCAGGTTTACATACTGAATATCAAGTATTTTCAAAGACATTCAAAACGTCAGATGGGACAAATCCCTTAGAACAGATTTATCTATTCTATAATAGATCTGATTTTCCAGAGGATGTGGTGGTGATTAAGAATAGCTCTATAAATGAAGCGGAATTAAATATCGTAGATCAATTGACAGGTGTAGTGAAAGTGAAATGTAATGACCCAGCAAATACTTGGAAATTAGCATCGAATGCATCAATTACTTTGCTTGAGGGTTCGAAAGTAATTGACACAGAACTAGTATCTAGTGAGGATCCTGTTGATCGTTTATTTGAAGTAAAGGTAGAAGTATATCAAACAGATTCTGGGATTCGTACTGGTAAGAAATATTCTGAATTATTATCAACAAAGGGGGAATAGGATAATGAATATTAAGAATAGAGGTTCTGCGCTTATCCTAATCCTTATTACAATGTTCTTAATAACAACCTTAGGATTAGCAATATTGTCGGTTAGTATGATGAACCTTGAGATGAAAAGCGTAGACAGTAAATCAAAGGAGAATTTCTACTCAGCGGAAACAGCATTAGATGAAATAGTAGTTGGATTAGAAGAACTTACAACAACGCAGATTAAAGCGGCCTATACAGAAGTTCTAGAGAAGTACAGTTCGATTCATCCGACACAAAGAATTGATAAGTTTAAAGAATATCTTAGGTATAATATGTGGACAAAATTGACAGATGTGTCGGATGCTACCTTATCCTCCGAGAAACTAAGGAATCTATTAGTTGATTATGTTAAACAAACTCCGAAATATGATACAGATACAAAGGTTGGAGTGACCATTAATGAACCGGGAACTGTACAACCAAATGCATTGTTTTATGATACCTACGCGATTATTCATAATGTATATGTAACCTATCAGGAGCAGGGTTATGAGACAGTAATCCAGACGGATATTAAGATTGCATATCCAGAAGATATTATGTTTGATAATGTAGATTCCTCCGAAGAAAAATATGCAATAAGCGGTTATTCTATAATTGCAGATAAAGGGTTAGAGATAGGAGATAGTTATACAACATCTTTAACGAATATTGTTGGAAACATCTATGCAGGAGAACACGGAATCTCTACGGCTAATTATGGTACTATGGTTAGTATCTTGGCAAACGAGGTTGTTACCCGTGGAGATATCGTAGTTAAGGATAAAGCAAGACTCTACATTAATGGAACGGGAACCAATCGAATATGGGCAAAGAATATTAAGTGTGAATTATCCAATGGGATAGAAGCGACTAACGATACGGCTATCGATATTAAGGGCAATTGCTATATTTTAAATGATTTGATTTTGAACGCTAAGAAAAGTAGTGTGAAATTACATGGTAACTATACAGGATATGGTACCAATCAATTAATAGACTCGAATAATGGAAGCGCAATTGTCGTAAATGGAAAAGATTCTACGTTAGATCTAAGTGGAGTATCTAATCTCATTGTTGCTGGAAACGCCTCAATTGAAGTTCCAACATACGATGCGACAGGAAACATTAAACCGAATTCTTATATTATGACGGGTGATTCTATTGCTATGAAGGGAAATCAAATTGCTTATCTAGTACCGGAATCTTGTATTAGTGCAGGGCATAACCCGGTTTTGTGGAGTGAATATACGAAAGGGGTGAGTGTTGATATAACAAAAGATACTACCATTAAGCTCGCTAACTATGTAGATATGACTCCAAACGCAGACGGAGATGTTGGATATCGTAAGGTGTTTTATAAGTTGTCTGGTGGATTGAACGTGGTGTATTATTATCTATCTTTTAAGGATGAACAAAAGGCATATGACTATATGATTAAGTATAAGGAGGTACATCCGAATAGGTTAGATGATATTCGATTGACGTTCCCTGTTAAAAAGATGGATTTTGTCTATGGAGTTATCCAAAGTAGTGGGATAGCAACAAGAATTAAAGGCACCACCAATAAGACTGAGATATTAGATACTAGGGTTAACAAGTCTTACTTAAACAGTATCGAGTCATCTACATCAAGTAAATACCTATGGATGACAAGAAGGCTAACTGAGACCGATGATAATAAACCATATCTTGATGTGAATTCTCTTGCGAATAGCTATGTTAATATGGCAAAGATTAAGGAAAAAGCGGGGGGTATCATTGGAAGAAACGTATATACACCTGATCCATTGGATACGTATTCGATTCAAATTATCTATAACGGCAAAGGGAAATATGCTGCTGCAGGGGAAGAAAAAGGTACCGCTGTTTTGGTAAACACACCAACAAGAGGGATATTAGTAGCTACAGGGGATGTTAAAATCAATGCCAATTTTACTGGTCTGATAATTGCGGGTGGTAACATTACAGTATCTTCGAATGCTAGTATTTATTCGGATTCTACGATTGTGAATGACATATGGAATAGATGTAACGAAGATATTAACCAATATTTCTATGATATAGTGACTGGAGGAGCAACTGGAGGAGGTACTGTAAGTGGTTCAGGAACGCAGAGTATTGATATATCGAATCTAATATCGTACCAGAATTGGCGTAAGAATTAATGGAGGCTGCTATGAGGAATTTAATAAGGAATTATGAGGAATGTAATAAGGTACAAAGCAATTCTAACAATAGAGGATTTAGTCTTGTAGAGATACTAGTTACTATAATAATACTTGTTCTTCTTGTAGCAGTGACAACGTTTCGGCTATCAACAACAAAGTATGCAGATGTAGAGAGATGTAGTGAGAATATAGAGAAAAAGATGAGTCAGCTCAGACTTAGTGTTATGAGCAGCAAGACACAGGAATATTTGATTATATACCAAGCCGCTGACGATAACTATTATATGGCCATTTCTGATGATAAAGATAGGTTATGTACTGCAAGTGATGGTGAAAAAATAGGAAATTCCAAGATTCATATCACGGGGACTACAAGTAGTGGTGCTACCAAGGTTAGTCATACGGATAATAGTCGAATTGTTATCTCGTTTCATAGAAGTTCTGGAGCGTTTATATCGGTAGGAGTGAATTTGTACCAAACGATAGAGATTGTAACAGAAGGGATTAAGTTTCGAATATATCTGGTGAAAGAAACTGGGAAACATTATTCGAAACAGATATATTAATTAGTAATTGGGGGATTTATCTATATGATTGAAATGGAAGAGGTAGGATTGATAGATGAGAGGGGATTTAGTCTAGTAGAAGTAGTAGCTACGGTTGCTATACTATCTTTTCTGATATTTGCTATCTGTACATTTATGAGTACTAGTTCGAATCTGTATAAGGAATCCAGCTTGGAGATTGATTTACAACAGGAAGCACAAACAACAATGAATCAGTTGAATGATATGCTCCTCTCTGCGAATAAGTTCAAGGTTAGTTATAAAAACCACGGGCTAGCTAATGAAGTTGCTGTAATGTTCAGCCAAGCAACGGAAGAGATTGATACAAAAGTAAGTTATTGTATCATATGGATGAAAGAAAGAGGAAAGCTCTATTTTATTAAAAATGATGATACTTGTACCTTCGCAGGTACAGAAAGTGAAATAACAAATCTTTGTAACAGTGTTACAGATGAAGCGAATCTAATGGCAGAATATATCAATTCAATGTTAATTGATCAATCAGTAGATAAACAAGCAATATCCATAACAATTGGTTTTCATATTCGTGATGACCATTATGAGATGACCAAGCAAATTAAGTTTAGGAACCAGCAGGAATGATGGATACAGGAGGCCGATGATGATACAAAGAAGAGGAAAAGGTAAGATAGTTCTAGTAAAGATGTTGACGCTTCTAATTGTGCTGTGTAGTATCTATTCAGGATATCAGGTGGCAACTGCTCGAAGTGTAGTAGTTCCAGTTAAAGGAGCAGATGAGGCTTATTCAGAGAACGAAACAATGGTTACGAATTTAGCAAACGTACTTAGTAGTACTCGTGTGAATGTTACAGATGATATCTTTACTATCTTAGAGATTGTTCCATATCGTGGTATGGGGGAACTAGGGTATATGGTTGGCGGCTGTGAACCTATTGATTTGGCTAAACTAACGACAAGAGACTATGATGGCTATACTAGTTTTTTGGGTGAGATGTTATTAGTAAGGGATACCTATGTGGAAAAAGAGACATTAACGAAGAAAGACCAAGATGAGTACAAGGATTGGTCTGATGTTTATGTAGCAAAACAAGAAAAGGGAAATTTCAAATCCGTTGAACCATATACGGGCGAGTATACATTGGAGAACCGTGATCAATACGTTGTCGATCAAAACAAGCACGGTTATTATAACACAAGATTGAATAAGTTAGTTTTTAATAAGAATCTATACGGTAAGATTGTTAAAGATAATAATATAAATGCTTGGTTTTATCCAGAAGATGATGCAAGTAAGTATACCGCATTTGATGGAACCAAATATACAGTAGCCAATGCAGTGAAGAATGAGACGCATACAGGGGATTATGAGTACGATAGATTGAAGGATCTCTTTGTTCTTAATAAGGGAAACGGAACTTATGATGTACAGTTTATGCCATATTCATATCAAAGAAATCAAAAAGTATATTATATGGCTTCTGAATACGAAGTCGTAGATGATTATTCGGGTGAATATACGGGGGAGATAACATATGTTAATGCACCAGATACAGATCGTGATGGTAGACCAGATGGACGGTATAACAAAGTAAAAACAGAGAATTATGTATTCGTAGGACCAGGAATGGGGAGTTATAGTTTTATCCCTGAAGCTAAGCTTTCAGATACAACTACACAGACTTATCTGGTTTATAAGAAGTATTTCTGCCGAAAGGGTGTTGAGTATACGAACGCGGAGTGGTTTAAGCGATATGCTATGCGACTAGATGTATCTGAATGGGATGATTGTAAGATAGAGGTGATAACGCGTACACCGAGTGAAGTGAATAAGGATCCATCATTAATTACGAAAGCAGATATGTTGTTTTTATCTCCAACACAACAGAATATGGCTTATGTTGGCTTATGGGAGTTCTTTGGGAAAGATAAGGAGGCACTTGGCGTAACGGAAGCTACAAGGTATACGGTGAGTGATTTGGCTAACAATGGGTTGCCAATTAATCTAACTGGTTTGAAACCAGGTAAGACCCTTCCTACCTTTATTGATAACGATTTGAATTGGAATGTAACCTACCAGTTGTTCAAACGAATCGGCATTGAACAAGATTTACCAACGGTACTTAATTGTGTAATGTATGAAAATAATCGTACGGAGTTAGAACATTACCCTAATTCAACTAGTAATAATTGTGCCAAATTATATCTTATGTTAAGACAGTGGAATCCACAGATTTTTTATGAGAATTTTTTTGAGACAAATCTGATTAAAGAAGGGACATTCAAAGGAATTACAACAGGAGAATATACGGCTAAAGTAAATGATGCTAGGTACATATGGCATAGTCAAACGTTCTTGCCTGCTTTACCGAATGGAGTGTCAAACCCACTGGATTACTATACTAGTATTGGTATCGATAACCCATATATGAACGGAAACGAAAGTGTTGTTAGTAACATCTATACATTTAATGGTGATTGTATCGTAGATAATAATTTCTTGGTTGAACGAAATTACTCCGATAAATATAAATGGTTTTATGATATAAATTCCTTTCTTTTTGAAGAAGACAATGGACGAGAGGGTACTGAAGAAGAAATTAAAAAAGTTACCCTTTCAACTGCGGATATCTTCTATTATTTGTTAAAATATAAGAAGGTTAATTTGAATAAAACAGAACTTGTAGTGCTTGACCTTGAACCATGTAATGACTTCAAATTAACGGAAGCAGATGTAAAAAATATGATAAAAGGGTATACAGGCGCAGTGAAAATTGTTAAGATGACCACAGCGGAATTCAATGGCAAGATTGAAGATTTGAATAAAGAGTACGACATGATTTATATGGGACTGAATACTGGTATGTTCAATACGAATTCCAGTGGGAATACAGTATATAATGACACCGCACTAAATGGTAAGATATATCTCCATGTAGGGGATAAAATGGTGGGGGGCTTTGCTTTAATGGGATTAGTTAAAGACTACAACGAATATCGTTTTAGTGGGAATGATATTACTGCAATTAAAGAAAGGGAGTTGGTGGAATATATAAGTGCAGGATATCCCGTTGTTATGGCAAATGATTTATACACGCTTAATACTAGTAAGATAGATGCTTATAGTAATATCCATCATTTTGTTAAGGTGAATAAAGTAGGGAATAAGAATATACTGAATTTGGAATCCTTTCGTGATATGCAAACGAAAGTGAATGCTAGTAGTCAGCTTAAAAAGTATCTTTCAATAGAGAAGCCAAAACTAGATTTTACTATTATACCAGCAATGTATGATGATAAATCAGATACATATTCAACAGAAAGAAAACTTAGCTATAAATTCTCAATAGGGGATTTGAAAGCAGGAGAGAATGATAAGATTACCTATACGGTTAAGCTATACATTGATGGGAATGCTGATGGTAGGTATTCAACAAACGAACTACAAGCCAATATGACAAAGATTAAAGCAGGGGAACAGATTGAATTACAGAAGACATTACCATCTTCCTATGTTGGTATTGTACCGTGGAAAATAGTTGTTTACAGGACTGATAATCCTAACATACGAAGTAATCAAGTTGGTTATTATGCTATTAAAGGGAATAGTAACGAGAAAAAAGTGCTGCAGATTTTACAAATTACGTCAACAAAGTACTCTATGTATAATTGGACGGGATCAACAATAAATCTACAGGAAGAATTAAAGAATAGTAACACGCTATTCTCAAAGTATACGAAAAATCTTAATGACTTTACGTTAAAAATTGAAACAATTGATGTGAATGGCTTTGTAGATAAGTATAAGGGATTTAAGGATGGTAAATCAAATAAGTACATAAAAGATAATCCGAATTCTGTTGATCAATTATCAAAATATGATATGTTGATTTTTGGATTCGGCGATAGCTATTCAGATATTAGTAATGAAAACGGTGCGTTAGATAACGTAACTGCCTTCATTGATAGTGGTAAAAGTGTACTGTTCTCTCACGATACCACATCTGTAGACAACAATCCCGAAAGTATGGATAATGGGCAAACCCATACGAAAGGAGTTATTAATTGGGGATACAACATCAATAAATATTTTAGGAATAGTTTAGGTATGGACCGGTATGGAGTAACGGTAGCAAATGAAGAGAGAAGCGGTAAGGATATTGCTTATAATCCTACTGGAAGCATCCATAAAGCAATTCAAGGTTATACCTATTCTGCATTGATTCAATATGGAGTAGTGCCTGGTGATAGATGGAATTCTATAACGTTCCCAACAAATCAATTAAGTCCTTTCAAAGGCTTGAATGTAAAAGATAGTAGATCCAAAGATTTTCCTGAATTTAATTATTATGCTACCAATTCAATTACTAATGTCAATCAAGGCCAAATTACCGAATATCCATATAATATACCAACACCGTCATCTCAGGATATAGCAAAGATGGCTGTAGCTGAAACCCATGGCCAGTACTATGAACTAGATTTAGAGGATCCAGAGATTGTTGTTTGGTATTGTTTATCAAACAGTAATAATGATTCTTATGACTACCGTTACAATACCCTATACAGTTCCTCCCCAAATGATGTTCGTAATAACTATTATATCTATAATAAAGGGAATATAACCTATACTGGTGCTGGACACCGTTATTTTGGGAATAATGAATATGAGGTAAAACTATTCATTAATACTATGGTTGCAGCATATCGTGCTGCTATTTCAGCACCTGAGATTTCAGTGACGAATGGATTTGATAACGAGGATGGGGTCAGTTTTGTTTACGTAGATAGCGATTTTACTGAGAATTCTTCAGTTTCCAAGGAAGAGGATATGGTGAAGATTTCATTCACTGTTAAGGATGATAGCATTGTATCTAGTACAGCTAAGATTCAACTCTTAGAGAAGAGTGGAGAGGTGAATAGCCTGATCGTATACGATGAGAATGAACAGGTAGTTCCAGATAATAAAGTCAATACCTTCAAGAATAAAGATGGTGATCTTTATGAATACTACATCTTATATCCAAGAAAGAAATTAGACGGGAAAGAATCCGTGAATCTATTAATCACCGCGGATAATTCAAAGATTAAATCCAGTAAAAAAATTACACTAATAAGAAGGAATTTATTTAATTTGAATTAGATGATACAGTTCTGTTGCATAGCTATTTCAGTGCTGTGTGCACGAATTGAAACCAAGGGATAATCTTCTTATAGTGATAAAGTATGAGGCAGTTAGAAGTCTTCTTTCTACTGTCTCATACTATTATGTTGGTGCCATATCAGACTAAAAGAGTATTGTTACTTCTACTAAGATGTAGTAGAATGATAATAGTTATTAGTAGTAGTAATCCTCTACAACAAGAGAAGGAAGTGGCAAGATGCAAGCCTATTCAAATCGTTCGTTATTTGAGATAGCCCGCGAGAATTATAAAACATTAAAAAAACATTGCGAAGATTTACAAGAAGAGGGGTATTGGGAAAAGCCATCTGAGATTTTGAAACAATCTGTTTTTGATGTGCTTGACATCTATGTACAAGCAATTTTAGTAAGTTATGCAGTGTTTAGTAAGCATTTTATGAAAGAAGATATAGAGTTCCTACTTTCAACGGTGGATAGTAATCATTTTGGATTGCATCCGGAGAAATGTATTGAAGATACAGTGGTGGCACAAGTTGAGCGTATGCTTGCTTCACCACCTATTTTGTTGCAATTGTGTGATTTACGAGATAAGGAGAAGGGAACGCGTTGTGCAGAGACTTTCTTTGAGACTTTAATTAATATTGTATTAGCTATGGCGTACTTGAATAGCTCAAAAGATCGTTATGTGATACAATTTATACAAGAATATTATAATAAAAGTCATATCTTTATTAGTACAAGAATGAATTGCGACTATATATTAGATGAAAAATATGTTTTCCGTAAGATTTGTAGTGAGATGTTTAAAACAGGAGTGCATATGAAAGCAGAACAGGCAATCCACCATGAAGCAATTGTTGGTGGATTGTATAAGAATGTGGAGAATCAGTTTACCGTTAGAGATGCATTAGAACCAATAAAAGCAGAGGAATCAGAAAGCATCCGGGAAAATGATATAGAAAATCAAGCAGTCATAAATCAAGATGTGGTTTGTGAACAAGTAGTAAAAGAGAATACCTATGAAATTAACGAAACGCAAACGCAGCAGGAACAACAAGAGCGATTGACTCAACTATTAGAAGAATTGAACACCTTGATTGGTTTAGATGGGGTGAAAGAAGAGGTGAATTCTTTAATTAACCTAATAAAAGTTCGCAAGATGCGTGAGAAGTTTAACATGCCTGTTATGGACATGTCCTATCACATGGTTTTTACGGGGAATCCGGGTACCGGAAAGACAACTGTCGCTCGCATTGTAGCAGAGCTATACAAGGAATTGGGGCTCTTATCAAAAGGAAACCTTGTAGAGACGGATAGAGCGGGATTAGTTGCAGGCTATGTTGGGCAAACTGCTATTAAAGTTACAGAGATAGTAGAGAAAGCCATAGGTGGAGTGTTATTTATCGACGAAGCGTATTCGCTAACGAATAATACAAGTGGGAATGATTTTGGCAATGAAGCGATTGATACACTTGTTAAATTAATGGAAGATCACAGAGATGATTTCGTAGTGATTGTAGCCGGATATAAGAAAGAGATGGAAGGTTTCTTGAAGGCGAACACAGGGCTGGTATCAAGATTTAATAAGTTTATTGAATTCAAAGATTACACAGAAGAAGAATTAATTGATATCTTGAAGATGATGGCAAACAAATCAGCAATGAAAATTGATGAAGAGGCGATTTCCTATGTTACAAAGCAGCTTGATAAGATGACGAAAGCGGCAAAGAATCGTTTTGGTAATGCAAGAGGTATCCGCAACGTATTCGAAAAGATTATTACAAGCCAAGCAAACCGACTTGTAACCTATGAGGATCCATCAATAGATCAATTACAACAGATTATATATGATGATGTGGTGGACGTAATATAAGTACTGAAATAATGCATTAACTCATAAGATACTACTAGAAGGGCATAGTAGGAGAAGAGAATATGCAGATAAAATGGAAACCATTAGCATGTAGTATAACCATACCGTTAGCATTTGGTTTGTTAGTGGGATGGTTAACAAAAGATAGCATCGATATCTATGAACAGTTGAATAAGCCAGCTATGGCCTTGCCAAGCTATGCTTTTTCAGCTGTCTGGTTAATCCTATTTGTTCTTATGGGGATATCATCTTATATCATATATGTATCGACTTCACCTGAAAGAGAGAAAGCAATGCGATTGTATGAAATCAATTTGCTTTTAGTTTTTATATGGCCAATTATCTTTTTTTTATTCCAATCGTATTTCGTGGCATTTGTAATTGCGATTATATTATGGGGTGTTGCGTTCACTATGGTGAGTATGTTTACACAGATTTCTAAGTTTGCTGGGTGGATTTTGCTACCATATTTTATATGGGTGACTTATGCAGCTTATCTTAATCTGCAAATACTAATGTTAAACAAATAAAGGTTTATGAAGAGTTACAAAAAGATAGAATATTTGTAAGGGTTAGTATATAAAATAAAGTAAGAATGTTTCAAGGAGACTGTCCTTGCGTAAAAAAATTACTTCCATAATTATATGCATTATTGCCATAGCAGTTATTGCAATGCTATATTATCCTATGGTAGAGGAACAAGTTAAAGGTTGGCCACAATACAAGCAACCGAAAGATGCCGTTACATACACTATGAATCGTAATGAGAATAGGTTAAGTCAGATTGATTATCAAGATGATTTAATAATAGAAGAAGTGGCAACTGTTACGAAACCGATTATAGATGAGAAAGCAAACATACAATTGAATGCTAGGGCAGCTTGTCTAATGGATGCCTCTACCAATAGAGTACTGTATGGTAAAGAAGTAGATAAAGAGATGCCAATGGCTAGTACGACAAAAATCATGACATTAATTGTGACACTAGAAAATGCAAATTTAGAAGATGTTGTAACCGTATCTAAGAACGCTGCAAGGCAACCAGATGTACAACTTAATATGCAAACTGGAAACCAGTTCAGGCTAGAGGATTTATTGTATTCCCTTATGTTAGAATCTCATAATGATACAGCAGTAGCGATTGCTGAACATGTAGGTGGAAGCGTGGAAGGCTTCGCGCAGATGATGAATGAGAAGGCAAAAGAATTAGGATGTACGCACACTAATTTCGTGACGCCGAATGGTTTGGATTCCAGTACAGAGGAGCATTATACGACGGCAAGAGAACTGGGGATTATAGCAAGCTACGCTATCAAGAATAAGAAGTTTTTAGAGATAACCAATACTCCAAACTGGTCATTTAAAGAACTTAAAACTGGCTCTTCTTACGCAGTTAGCAATAAGGATCGCTTCTTATATATCTATGATGGAGCCATAGGCATCAAAACTGGATTTACGAACAAAGCAGGGTATTGTTTTGTTGGTGCAGTAGATAAGGAGGATAGGACATTTGTTTCAGTAGTGTTAGCAAGTGGCTGGCCACCGAATAAGAATTATAAATGGTCAGATACAACAAAGCTTATGGATTATGGAACAGAGAATTATAAGGTTCAGGAAATCTTTGATGATACCAAGCTATATGATCCAATCTTCGTAAGAAAAGGAAAAGAGAGTTATGCAGACTTATATTGTGAAGGAAGTCTTCAGTTGCTTTTAAGCAGCCAGGATGAAGTTAAAGTTGTTTATGAAATTACAAAAGAAGTAGAAGCACCAGTGAAACCAGATGAACAAGTTGGTGTAGCAAGGTATTATGTTAATGATGAATTGGTAAAAACTTTTCCGATTAAAACTTCAACGAGCATTGAGAAAATTGATCATGAATTTACTTGGAATCAAGTGCTTAATTTATGGTTCGCAGTAAAAACTAATATGGAAGAATAGTTAAATAATCAGAACGATTAACGTTGAATAATTAAATATTATGAACATAATCCCAGTATATAATGTAATTATTACATTGTACTGGGATTATTTGGTATGTTTTATGGGCATTCTTTAAAAGGGTATATTGGTACTGAGATTGTCTATAGGTTTAATGAGAGTATGAATACAATTTAGGAGAAGCAGTAATAGACACTAAATGTACATATATACCAAAAGGTAGAGAGTTTAGTTGTGAGAAATAAGTAATATTGCACAGTTTTGGAAGTGTATAATTACATTATATGAAATTGTAAGCAATTATTGATTGACAGTCAACAAAATATAACAAAATATTGTGAAAAAAGGCAGGATTTATGAACAATTTGCTAAGATTCTATTGATAAATTCATTGAACTGTTATACAATTAGAATTGGCAGAAAATTGATTTTACTTAATATAATATAAAATGGAGGGCTGAAAATGAGTACTACAGCACAATTGTCAGCGAGAGAAAGAATACTATCTTTGCTAGACGACAATAGTTTTGTTGAAGTAGGTGCGATGGTAACTAAAAGAAGCACAGACTTTAACATGCAGCAGAAAGAAATTCCTGCAGATGGTGTAATTACTGGTTACGGAGTTATTGACAGTAATCTAGTATATGTATATAGCCAAGACCAGACAGCTTTAGGTGGTTCCGTAGGTGAAATGCATGCCAAAAAAATTGCTCGGATCTATGATATGGCTTTGAAAGTAGGAGCACCGGTAATTGGTCTTATTGACTGTGCGGGTCTTAGACTTCAAGAAGCAACGGATGCGTTAAACGGTTTCGGTGAACTTTATTTAAAACAAACACTAGCATCTGGTGTGATCCCTCAAATTACTGCAGTACTTGGTAATTGTGGTGGTGGGGTAGCTATTTCTTCGAATTTAAGTGATTTTACATTTATGGCTGAGAAGGATGCAAAAATATTCGTCAACTCACCAAATGCTCTAGATGGAAATTATATGGAAAAATGTGATACAAGCACAGCTAAATTCCAAGCAGAAGCTGGTGTAGTTGATGTGGTTTGTGAAGACGACGAAGCTGTACTTGCTAGTATTCGCCAGTTAGTGACAATCTTACCTTCTAACTATGAAGATAACGATTCTTATGTTGAATGCAACGATGATTTAAATCGTCTTGTACCAGCTCTTGGTACTTACTTAAAAGATTCTGCAATAGCTCTAAAAGAGATATCTGATGATAACTTCTTTTATGAAGTGAAATCTGCTTATTCAAGAGAGATGGTTACCGGTTTCATTCGTCTTAATGGAATGACTATTGGTGCTGTGGCTAATCGTGCAGAGATTCTTGATGAAGAATTGAAAGCAGTAGAAGAATTTGACGGTTCTTTAACAACGGCTGGTTGTGAAAAAGCAACGAGTTTTGTGAATTTCTGTGATGCATTCAATATCCCAGTTCTAACTTTAACAAGTGTAAAAGGCTATAAAGCTACAACTGAAGAAGAAAAGACTATTGCGAAAGCGGCAGCAAAATTAACATATGCATTTGCAAATGCAACTGTTCCGAAAGTAAATGTTATTGTTGGGGAGGCTTATGGTAGTGCTTACGTAACAATGAATTCAAAACATATAGGCGCCGATTTAGTTCTTGCATATGAAGATGCAATAATTGGTATGATGGACGCAAAATCTGCAGCACAAATTATGTATGCGGAGGAAATTAATGCTTGTAGTGATGCAACTTCTATGATTGATGAAAAGACAAGAGAATATGCAAGCCTCCAATCCAGTGTAGAAGCGGCTGCTAAGAGAGGCTATGTTGATAACATTATTTCAACAGAAGCTACAAGAAAACAACTCGTTTATGCATATGAAATGCTATTTACAAAGAGAGACAGCCGTCCAAGTAAAAAGCATGGTACGGTTTAATATGAGGTAAAAGCGTGAAAAAATCTTTCACGCGGAGATTTGTGCTTCGCGCAAAGTCTCCATACTTTGAAAGGGGCATGCGTACTAATTATGAAAAAGAAACTAGTGCTATTTTTATTTTTGATTATTTGTCTGTTTGCTATAACAGCATGTTCATCGAAAAAAGAAGCAGCTACATTTGAATACGATGAAGCGATGGTAAAGGAAACAGCAACTCAATGGCTGGATTCATGGAATCAGACGGATTTTTCTGGATATGATGATGCAACGTTAGAAGGACTTGTTTCTTCTGGTCAGTTGGATGAAGCATCAAAAAAAGTATTCACTGCTTGGAGACAGACACAATCGGATATCGGTGCTTTTATGAAAGTTAAAGATGTTGTGATTGAAGAAGCGGGTGATATGATTACAGTAGTATTCACAGCAACTTATGAAGGAACTAAGAATAATGTTGTTTTCAAAGTACCTTTTGATTCTACATTGAATGTTAACTCTACTGCGATTACTGTGGAGGAAACCGAGGCTTTTGGTGGCAAGATGGAATCCGCTTTACTTAATACTATAATAGGTATGGGAACGGTATTCGTCGTATTAATCTTCATATCGTGTTTAATTGGAATGTTTAAAATCATACCTAAGATTCAAGCGAAGATGGAAAAGAGACAAGAAGAAGACTTTAATGTTGTAACTGCTATTGATAATACGGTATCTCAAATCGTTGAACAAGAAGAATTAGAAGAATTGGTTGATGATGGTGAATTGGTAGCTGTTATAACGGCTGCAATCATGGCTTCTATGGCATCGAATGGAGAAGAAGTCCCAGCAGATGGTCTTATTGTTCGTTCTATTAAGAGAACAAACTCAAATAAATGGAAGAAAGCTTAAGTTTAGGAGGAATAATCACATGAAAAATTATACAATTACGGTTAATGGTAATGTTTATGAAGTATCTGTTGAAGAAGGCATATCAGGAGCGGCACAAACAGTGTCTACACCTATAACAAAGGCAACAGTTCCAGTAGCACCCAAAGCGGTAGCTCCAGTAGCACCTGTAGCGAAAGCAGCGGCACCAGTAGAAACTAGGGAAGCAGCTCCAGTAGCACCGAAAGCAGCGGCTTCAGCTGGTACTCAAGGAAGTGTTAAGGTTAACGCACCAATGCCAGGTAAAATACTTGAAGTAAAGGCTAATGCAGGACAAGTAGTTAAGAAAGGTGACGTATTAGTTGTTCTTGAAGCAATGAAGATGGAAAACGAAATAGTTGCTTCTCAAGATGGAACAGTAGCTAGCGTTAATGTAGAAGTTGGAAGATCAGTAGAAGCGGGGGATATATTAGCTACATTAAACTAGATTTGCATGTTTCAAGTAACTTACCATAAAGAAAATTGGGAGGTAATATTTAAATGAACGACATTTTAACAATGTTAGAGAACTTGGTTGGTCAATCAGGCTTTGGTTCTTTAACAATCGGAAATTACCTAATGATTGCGGTTGCGTGCTTTTTCCTATACTTAGCGATAAAGAAACAGTATGAACCACTACTGTTATTGCCAATCGCATTTGGTATGCTGTTAGTAAATTTATATCCACCAATTATTCAAGAAGGGGGATTGTTATATTATTTCTATAAACTTGATGAATGGACAATCCTACCTTCGTTAATATTCTTAGGGGTTGGCGCTATGACTGATTTTGGGCCGTTAATTGCTAATCCTAAAAGCTTCCTTCTTGGAGCAGCAGCACAGTTTGGAATCTTCTCTGCTTATATTTTGGCCATTCTTATGGGCTTCAATGGAAAATCAGCAGCAGCTATTTCCATTATCGGTGGAGCAGATGGTCCTACTTCAATCTTCTTAGCGAACAAATTAGGTCAGACTACATTATTAGGACCAATTGCTGTAGCCGCATATTCTTATATGGCGTTAGTACCAATTATACAACCGCCGATTATGAAGTTATTAACATCGAAAAAAGAACGTGCGATTAAGATGGAACAGTTAAGACCAGTATCAAAATTGGAGAAAATCTTATTCCCAATAGTGGTTACAATTATTGTTGTATTAATTCTTCCAACTGTAGCTCCTCTCGTTGGCATGCTTATGTTAGGTAACTTATTCAGAGAATCAGGAGTTGTTAAACAACTTGTTGAAACTGCGTCCAATTCGTTAATGTATATTGTGGTAATCTTACTTGGTACTTCTGTAGGAGCAACAACTAGTGCAGAAGCTTTTTTGAATACGGATACAATTAAGATTGTTATCCTAGGATTAATTGCATTTGCAATTGGCACGGCGGCTGGTATCTTATGCGGTAAATTAATGTGTAAGTTAACAGGAGGTAAAGTTAATCCATTAATAGGTTCAGCAGGTGTTTCTGCCGTACCAATGGCAGCTAGAGTTTCACAAAAAGTGGGGGCTGAAGAAGATCCTACAAACTTCTTATTAATGCATGCAATGGGACCGAATGTTGCTGGTGTAATCGGTACAGCAGTAGCCGCTGGTACATTTATGGCAATATTCGGCGTAAAATAGATTTGTGTTAGAACACCTAGAAATTCTACACTGTGCAGAACACATAGGTATATCTTTATATACTAGAAAGATTTACTAGGTTGAATAGTATTAGTAATAACAGGAGGTAGAAAAATGGCAGAACAAGTCAAGAGACCGGTTAAGATTACCGAGACTATATTACGTGATGCACACCAATCATTAATAGCTACAAGAATGACAACTAATCAGATGCTTCCAATTATCGAAAAGATGGATAAAGTCGGTTACCATTCTGTTGAGTGTTGGGGTGGAGCTACATTTGATGCATCCCTTCGTTTTTTGAAAGAAGATCCATGGGAAAGACTTAGAAAGTTAAGAGAAGGTTTTAAGAACACAAAATTACAGATGTTATTCAGAGGTCAGAATATCTTAGGATACCGTCACTACGCGGATGATGTTGTAGAGTATTTTGTTCAAAAATCCATTGCAAATGGTATTGATATTATCCGAATCTTTGACTGCTTGAATGATATACGTAATCTTGAAACAGCAGTTAAAGCAGCGAATAAAGAAAAGGGACATGCACAAGTTGCCCTTGCTTACACTTTAGGTGAGGCGTACACGTTAGATTACTGGACGGATATGGCTAAGCGAATTGAAGGAATGGGCGCTGACTCATTATGTATCAAAGATATGGCTGGTCTATTAGTTCCATATAAAGCAACGGAATTGGTTGAGACGTTAAAAGGAGCAACATCACTTCCAATTCAACTTCACACACACTATACATCAGGTGTAGCATCCATGACTTACATGAAGGCTATTGAAGCTGGTTGTGATATCATAGATACGGCAATGTCGCCATTTGCTATGGGTACAAGCCAACCTGCAACGGAAGTTATGGCTGAAACCTTCAAAGGAACGGAATATGATCCAGGATTTGACCAGAATCTGTTAGCAGAAATCGCTGATTACTTCCGACCAATCAGAGATGAAGCATTGGATAGCAAATTACTAAATCCAAAAGTTATGGGTGTTGATATTAAGACATTATTATATCAAGTTCCAGGTGGTATGTTATCTAACTTGGTATCTCAATTAAAAGATGCGCATCAAGAAGATAAATACTATGATGTATTACAAGAAATCCCTCGTGTTCGAAAAGACTTTGGTGAGCCACCGCTAGTAACTCCTTCTAGTCAAATCGTTGGTACACAGGCTGTACTTAATGTTTTAGCTGGAGAACGTTACAAGATGGTAACAAAGGAATCAAAAGCGCTTCTTCGTGGTGAATATGGTCAAACAGTGAAACCATTCAACCCAGAAGTACAAAAGAAAGCGATTGGAGATGAGAAAGCAATTACTTGTCGTCCTGCTGACTTGTTAAACCCAGAACTTAAGACAATTGAAGCGGAGATGGCTCAGTGGAAAGAACAAGATGAAGATGTATTAACCTATGCTTTGTTCCCACAAGTAGCTACGGATTTCTTTAAATATCGTCAAGCCCAAAAAACCAAAGTAGATATAACTGCTGCGGATACAGCGAGTAAGGCTTATCCTGTATAATCCGTAGAATAAAGGCAGGAAAGTTGTACTTTCTATAGAGGGAAAGCTCCTTACAGTATTCAAGTGAGTACTGTGGGGAGCTTCCTATATTAATAAATATTGCATAGCGCATTTTGCGTTATAGTACGTAAACTATAAGAATTCCTTTAAACTTTCTACATTCTTTTCTTCGAATTTAAGAAGATCTTTCATTAAATCAATAATCTTTTTGACAGCATTTGTGTATTCTTTGATTTTTCTGGTAGCTTCAATAATACCCATGGTACTGCCCGTAATTAACATTTCAGAAATATGAGATGCAGACTTATCCGTAAGTGTCTGCATGTTAATCATTATATATGCTTTGAATTTGTCCATTTGACTAATTCCTTTTTCATCACCACCTAAATCCGTAAGCATATTACGAGCCTTTTGGTTTATCTCTCGATATTCTTTTAATTGAGATTCAAGTTGTTTTTTAAAAGAGTCATTATCTACGATTTCAAGAATTTGTCCAATTGTCTGTATTCCCATTTGAGAGTTTTGAAAAATATAGTTTAAAAGTTCTGTATTTGTATCCATGTAATAACCTTCCTTTACCAATGTAGTACTTTTATTATGTGTATATATTTTGTAGCTATGCAAACTGTTGCTATTAATATATAAAGTACTAATGTCTTAGATGGAATACACAATTGTTTTAGTAAGTAATTCACATGATAATGAAGAGAATTGCTAGCAGGCATAATACTGTCAGACTACACAGTATTAGTAACTACTACTTATAATAAGATTTTTGTTAATAATAAAATTAATACAACAATTATAATTGGACGAACAATCTTTTCTCCGTTCTTTAATACCATTCCAGAACCAAGATAATTGCCAGCCATACTGAATAGTGCGGCAGATAGTCCGAGTGGAATTAGAATCTTTCCATTAATTAAGAAAGTAATAAGTGCGGCAATATTAGATGCAAGATTAATAAACTTAGTATTTCCGGTAGCTTCTTTTACATCTATCTTGGCCAAGCCTGTGAGAGCTAGGACAAGGAAGGTTCCGGTTCCAGGTCCATAGAAGCCATCGTAAGCACCAATTATGAAAGAAGCTATGATAGCAATTGTATATTGTTTTTTAGTAGAGATTGAGGAATGCTCAGTAATTTGCATGGTATTCCTTCTGAATACAACAAAATAGGCTACAATTGGTAATGCAAATAATAAGAAGTATTTGATATACTGATCACTTACCATTAGGATTAGTCTTGCACCAATGGCTGAGCCAATAAGAGCGGAGACTACTGTTGGAAGAATCAAGCGTATAATAACCGTTTTATTCTTAAGAAATCGTATGCAAGCGACAAGGGTTCCACAAGAGGAAGAGAGTTTGTTGGTTGCGATTGCATTATGTGCAGGAAGACCTGCAAGTAGATAAGCAGGTAAAGTAATGAGTCCGCCACCTCCTGCGATGGAATCAACAAAGCCACCTAGGAAAACAAGGGGGCAGACGATAAGAAACATATGTAGTGTAAGTTGCATGGGTGTATCCTTTCAGTATGTATTCGGTATGTAATAGAACTGGTTAATTTAAGAACTATTCAAATTATAATAATTATGACTACTTATGTCAATTTGCTGTTGACAGGTTTTCAACGTATTAATCTATTGATAAAATATAAGCATAGACTTGTGATAAAATTTGAACATAAGGATATGATAAAATATGAATATAGAGATTTGATTAAATATAAAAGTATATACTTGACAAATATATACTTCGGGAGTAGAATTCAATTACTTCGAAAGAGGAAGTAATTGAAATATTTAAGAAAAGAGAAGTAGTGTATGATAAATACTGATAATATTAATTTGGAAACTATGTTGTTTGGTTATATTGATAAGATTAAGATATTGTTTACAGCAGATTTATGGAGTAGTGAGATCTTTAATTGTTCAAAGAATGAACTGTTTATTCTTCTGCTATTATACCAAAAAGACGAAGTTAATATGAGCCAGATAGCTCAATATATCTCGGTTCCCCTTAATACAGCAACTGGTATTGTTGCCCGAATGGAAAAACGCGAACTGGTAATAAGGCAAAGAAGTAAAGAAGATAAAAGAATTGTTACTATAATGATGACAAACCAAGGAAAAGAGCAGATTGCTTTTATTATTAAAAAAATCATTAATTATGGGAATCTGATTTTTGATAGTTTTACTTCAAAAGAAGTTGAACTTACTTTTCGCTTAATTGATAAAATAATTAATGTATTATCAGATGAACAGATAAGATGTGAGAATGAACATAAGGAAGAGACAAAGATTCGTAAGATTACAATTGAGTAATATAATTTGGCATTGTGAATATGTAATATCAAAAACAATGCCATTAATTATAAATAAATACTTCGGTATTCGAATTATTCAACGAACGAAATAATAGGAGGGTTATGTATGAAAAGAATATTGATTTTTACAGGTAAGGGTGGAGTAGGAAAGACAAGTGTGGCCGCTGCACATGCTGTTAAGTCAGCAAAAGAAGGTAAAAAGACTATTATAGTAAGTACAGATATGGCTCATAATCTGGGGGACCTGTTTGACATGAAGATTGGAAGAGAGGAAGTGAAAGTAGCAGATAACTTATACGCATTAGAAATTGATCCTGATTATATGTGTAAGAGCGAATTTAGACATATGATGGACGCTATATCTAAGATGATTTCATCACTTGACAAAGGAGACAAGGAACTTGACTCATTTACAATGTTGCCAGGAATGGATGAATTGTTTTCTTTATTAAAGATTCAGCAACTATACGCGAATAGTGACTATGAGAGAATTGTAGTAGATTGTGCTCCTACGGGGGAAACACTAGCATTGCTCAAATTTCCTGAACTGCTTTGCTGGTATATGGATAAATTCTTCCCAATTGGTAAAATTGCAATGAGAATATTGTCTCCTTTTTCTAAAAAATTATTTCAGGTTCAATTACCAGATGGTAAAGCAATGAGTGATATTGAAAAATTATATGTTAAGCTTATTGAGTTACAAGAGTTATTAAAAAATAAAGAGGTTTCCTCCGTAAGACTAGTTACTGTACCTGAAAAAATGGTGATTGAAGAAACAAAGCGAAATTACATGTATATGAATCTATATAATTATAACGTAGATGGTATCTTTGTAAATCGTATTCTACCAACACAGATTGACAATCCTTTCTTTAAAGAGTGGATTCAAATTCAGAAAGAATATTTAGAAGAAATAAAAACAAGTTTTGATCGAATTCCAATATATTATATTCCTTGGTATGATACGGATTTGCTTGGAATTGATTCAGTGAATCGTATTTGCGAAGATGCTTTCAAGGAAAGCAAAGATTTGTTTGCAATTAAGGCGGATTTGGAGGGAGAGACATATGAACAAACAGAAAAGGGATATGTATTAAAGCTGTATTTACCACATGTGGAAAAGAATCAAATAGATGTTCGTCTATCTGGAAGTGATGTGATTGTCAAGATTGGTAACTATAAACGTAATATACCAATGCCAAATGCTTTACGATCAATGAATGTAACGGCGGCAAAATTCGAAGATCAGACGTTAAATATCACATTTGAGTAGTTTAGCCATTGATATATCTAATGTACTACACAAAGTTTTATTACTCTAAATAAAATCAAGCTTGAAAGGAGTCAAGGACTAATATGAATGAAATGTTTATAACAAAAATGATACAGTCCAAAAGGTTAGAGAAGAAAGCATTAAAATCCATATTACCAGAGTTTATGGTATCTCATCTTGATGTGATTGAAGATGAGCTGATGGCAATGATGAAAGAGTTCGCAAAGGATGCGACAGAAAAAGCCGTAGTAGGCTATTCGAAAGCTTCTAAGATCTATAAGGAAGCTAAGGAAGAACAAACACCAGATAGGGATCAACATACAGAGGATAGGAAACAGACCAAAGCATATAAATCAAAAGTTAGTAGTATAACAATTGAGTAGGAAGGTATAGAAGAAAATTGAATTGGTGGAGAGGGTTATAGGTTATCTTTATCAACCTAAATAAATTATATAAGGAGTAAGTATTAATATGAGGATTGTATTATATACAGGAAAAGGTGGAGTTGGAAAGACAAGTGTTGCTGCGGCAACTGCTGTTAAAGTAGCGGGGGAAGGTAAGAAAGTTCTAATAATGAGCACGGATCAGGCACATAGTCTGGGGGATTCATTCGGGGTACCCCTTACGAATGAACCTATGGAAGTGGCTAAGAATCTGTGGGCGCTTGAGATTGATTCCATAGTCGAAGGAGAGAGAGCTTGGGGAAACATGAAGGAGTATATGAAGCAATTTCTGACAGCAAAAGCAGAGGGAGGAATTGAAGCGGAAGAATTGCTTGTATTTCCTGGTTTAGAAGAGTTATTTTCATTGTTTCGTATTACGGAAATACACGAACAGAATCAATATGATTTGCTTATCGTGGATTGCGCCCCTACTGGGGAAACATTATCCCTTCTCAAATTCCCAGAGATCTTCGGAAACTTTATTAGAAACGCACTTCCTATGAAGAAAAAAGCAACTAAGATTGCGGGACCTATGGTAGAGAAGGTGATTAAAATACCGATGCCAAAGGAAAATGTATTTGATGACATTGAGGCACTAGATAACAAGTTGGAGAAATTGCAAACGATCATGATGGATAAATCGGTTACAAGTATTCGAATTGTAACAACTCCAGAGCGAATTGTTATTAAGGAAGCAAAGCGTAATTTTACGTGCTTACATTTATTTGGTTATAACGTAGATGCAATTATAGTGAATAAAGTTTATCCAAGAAGTGCATTAGACGGATATTTTAGTAAATGGATTTCCCTACAAGAAGAAGGGTTAAAGGATATCAAGGAAAGTTTTGATCAGATACCATTATTTACGTTAGGGTTGTTGGATAGTGAACTTAAGTCCATGGACACATTAGAGAAAGCTTCTGAGCTAATCTATGATAAAAGTAATCCTATTGAGGTTTTGTTTCAAGATAGGATATTTGAAGTAAAGAAGGATCAGGAACAATATGTATTGGCACTTAACCTTCCTTTTGCAACAAAAGATCAGTTTGAATTAAGTCAAAAGGGGGACGAATTGCTATTGCAAATTAATAATGAAAGACGATGCTTTACATTGCCAGATATTCTTAAGGGAAAAGAAGTAGAAGGCGCAAGTTATGAAGAAGGTTGGTTAAACATTCGATTTGCGATATAAATTAATATTTTTGTTAATAAAAGTGCTATATAGGTTTCGGAATAACAAATATATGAGGGAGCAGATGTGTCATGCATCTGCTTTTTTTGACTATAAATAAAATTATAGTTACGGTAAGGATGCTTACGGCAGAATGGGACCGTGATTACTTGTGTCAATTTACGTGAGAGTTATATCTTATTGACATTACTAAAATTAAAAGGTAAAATATAGGAATTGTAGAACAAATATGTAATTAAATATAAAATAAAGAGGGGAAATGTCGTTAGGAATTTGAATATAGAGAACAATTGAATCGTATTAAACAATAGGTTTCGTAATTCATAAGCAAGAGGGGGAGGATTGAAATAATTCTATAAGATATATTTAATCCTCTAGAAACTTATAAATATTATATTAATTTAAAAAGGAGGTAGCTATAAAATGGAAGACAATTTTGATGAGGATTTCACCGAAGTAAAAAGGAATGAAAAAAATAAAAACAGATTGAGAAAATTAGGATCAATCATTGGAATAATCTTGTTGATATTATTTGCAGGAACAATAATTTATGAATTTATATGGCCACATTTTGTAACACCATATGCAATAAAGGATTTGAATGAGAATATAGAATTACCGTTTGAATTTGGGGCAGAGGCTGATAAATATGATGTGGAACAAGAATGGATAGGGGATGAAGATGAAGAAGATATGGTTTTTTATATAGATAAGAGCAATGGAGATGCATTTCAGTTTGCGAGATATCCTGATTATGCGGATTCAGTAAAATTTACAAGTTTTTATACCTGTAATAAGGAAATGGAATTGTTTGGGTTTAAAGTGGGGAACAGCTCGGAAAAAGCAGATAAGCAACTTAAAGAGCATGGGTATAAATGTATTGATATTAGTGGTGGTTATTATAATTACGAAAGAGGAAGAATTAATATAAGTTTTAATGTTAGCATTGTTACAGAGGAGAATAATGAGGGAAACAGTTTCACAGAGGAAAGAGTAGTTGAGTATTGGGTGGAATTGGCTAGCACAGACAAGCAACGCAAAGGCAATTATAAATAGTTAAAATGTTAGTATACTAAAGATTAATAATATGTCATTACATAAGCAGGAGGTAGATATACAATGGAAGACAATTTTGATGAGGATTTCACCGAAGTAAAAAGGAAAGAAAAAAATAAAAACAGATTGAGAAAATTAGGATCAATCATTGGAATAACCTTGTTGATACTATTTGCAGGAATAATAATTTATGAATTTATATGGCCACATTTTGTAACACCATTTGCAATAAAGGATTTGAATGAGAATATAGAATTACCGTATGAATTTGGGGTGGCCGCTAGTGAATATGATATTGATGAGGGGAAGAGTGATCGTAGTGATGATGTTAGCTATTATATAGAATCAGGTGATCGAGAAACATATGGTTTTTCAGGTTACCCTGATTATGCTTGTACATATAGATTCACATATTTTGATTCGAGTAACCCTAAAACAACACTGTTTGGATTTAAAGTAGGGGACAGCATGGAAAAGGCGGATAAACAACTTAGAAAACACAAATATACGAGAGGTATAATAGATGAGTCTGGCTGTATATATTATAGAGGAAAAATTGAAATTTATATAGACATTTTCTTAATAGATAATAGTTACAATGTGAAAGATTACATAAAGAATGGAGAAGTAATAAGTTATAGTATAGAAATAAGAAGTACAGATAAGCAACGTAAAGGCAATTATAAATAGTAGGGGAAGAGGGAGAGAGTAATGAAAATAGGAAAGAAATTAGTGGTGTTGAGTATAATAATATGCTTACTAATACAGTTAGTAAGTAGTGGTTTCACTACTGTGCAAGCTAAGAGCAGTAATAAATTGGTAGTATCAGGGAAAATAAAAGTTGAGGTTAAGGATTTTACAAGTGGTTCTACGTTAAAGAAGAGGCAGAATCTGAAGAATTATCCAGCAACTTTGTATTATGAAGATAGTAACGGTTTAACAAAACAAACGGATATAGTGACAGATGATTTAGGTAGCTACAAAGTTACATTGTCGTCTCAATCTGCTATAAAAAAAGTATGGCTTAAAGTAAAGGCGGAAAATGAAGCCTGTGTGGTATATTCAAAATTCAAGAAGTGGACTGGGCACACTAAATATGAATTTAAAAATAAAATGATGACTGTTGATTCTGATAAACAAAGTAATCTTACAATGAATTATACAATTAAAGGCAAGAATGCCGGAGCTATTAATATTGCAAGAGTTATTAACGATGCAAGGACTTATATGAATAAAGCTTCAGGACTAGTAGTACCTAAGGTTCCTGTCTATTGGTCGTACGGGAAAGGAGAGGGATCTTATCAATTTGATGCTTTGAATATAGAATTTATGGCGTTATCCGGTTTGGATCAAGATGAATTTGATAGTTCTGTTATTTGTCATGAATATGGTCATTGGGTATTTAATAGGTTGCGTAATGGTAGTTTTAGAGGAGGAAATCACTCATCTAAAAAAAATGTGGATAAAAGATTAGCATATTCAGAAGGTTTAGCTACCTATTTTGGCCAAATGGCATTAAATTCAGCAATATACTACGATGGCAATGATAAAAACGAATATAATTTCTATTCACTTGAAAATCCAAAGATATTCTATGATAATCTGGACGGTTTAAAAAACGAGGCTTATGTTGCTGCAGCGCTATGGGATCTTACAGACTACTATGATCAATTAGAAACTTGGGACAAACTCAAAGAAAGGGAAGAAGATGTATTTTTGCGTAATTGTGATGTAATTATGGCAGCAGAGTTAATTACCGATATTAAAAAACCAACAGAAGTATTTGATGCTTTTGATATTGATTTTAAGGATTTCTTTAAAGAATATTTAGAGAAACATATTAATAAGAATAGTGATGAAGCATATGACTATTGGAGAATATTTAAAGAAAATTATATGAAACTCGATGATGAGAATCCAAGTCTTAAGCTAACAATTTCAAATAATGAGTTAAGTATTAAATTATATGACAATATTAAAGTATCAAGGGCGGAAATATACATTAATGGTAAAAAGGTTTCTACGATAAATGATCCTTCTGACAATATATCATACTTAATTCCAACTAATAAGCTTTCTTCAGGGCGAAACCAAATAACAGTTAAGGCATATGATTATGCAGGAAATGATAAATCACAATTTAAACTGAAGCGACACAATATATATACAGATTCACCAGATAGGGCAACAGTTGGAACTTGTTATCAACCGTATGCAATTGCTTATTGTAATTATTTTTTTGATGGTGAGAATATAGCAACTATTTTTTCTAAGAATAATGCAAAGGATGCTAACGATGATAACTCAGTTATTGAAGAATTAGCGGATTTGTACGGTTTAGTGTATGAAGAAAACATACATGGAAGTTTGTTATCAGAGGAGATATCAGAAACAAGGCTAATCAATGTTTCAAAAGGAAAAGATTTTTCACTGCTTATTGATGATACATTAGGAAATTGTGAGGTTCTACTGACAGACCCGAATGGAATTGTGTATAGTAATAATGTAACTTCAGATGAAGATACTGGTGATGAGGTAATGGATGAGATAGTTGATAATACAACAGCAGATATAAGTTTACAGAATGTCGTGAATCTGGGGAACAGAGGATTGATAGCATTTTACCCAACTGCTGGTACATGGACATACACAATAAGGAATAAGGGACTTGATGGTGATTACTCCGCAGGTATATATACAAAATTGTCAGCTCCTGTTATAGAGAATGAAGAAAATCTGGCATTGATACAAGATGGAACTACTATTAATATTAGTGGTTGTGTTGCAATCGATAATTCCAGTCAAACAGATTCTGAAAATCCCGTAATAACTGCATCGGGAAGTGCAATAACAGTAGCAACAGGCAGTGCTATTAGTGTAGATACAGATGAAAGGTTCTATACATTACCGGCAAAAGTACATCTTGAATTAATGGACGATTCAGGTGAAATATTAGTTGAAGACGCCATTGTAGATGGAATTAATGAAAATGGAGATTTTACATATACCTTTAATGATTTAGAAGATGGCCATTATTATTTAGAAGTATATTCGTTGGCATCTGATGGGACAAGTAGTTGGACAAGAACAAGTGAAATCGTTGTAAATTCAAAGGAACCGGATATACAATTAGACGACGACTATGAATACTATATCTATTCACAAGAGGCTTTGCTTAGCGGAGTAATTAATAATGCAGATACGATTGATATAACGGTAAATGGTCAGGCAGTTCCTTATGTTGGTGAAAGTAAAAGAGATGATGCCTTTGCTTTTGGTTGCAATATTAAATTGAATGATGGAGATAATGTAGTAATTATTTCTGTAAAATCAGAAACAGGAAAGATCGTTACAAAAGAGTTGGTATTACATTCAATAGCAGAGGAAGAGTATTATCAGGAAAAACATCAACCAGAAATTGAAACGGTAACATTTAATGGGAAAGATGATACTACGATTAATGGAAATTCCATAATTGAAGTTTATCTAACGGATAAAAATATTTCGGATTATAAGGTTTATGCTGTTTGCAATGATCAAACATATGAGTTTAATCCGACGGATGATCATTTTAGATTAGATTTCATTCCCACAGATTATGATAATGAGAAGTATGAATTTACAATATGTGTAATAAGTAAGTGGCAATTTTATGATGAGAAGGAGTACGAGATTCAGGTTGTCGGGAATAAAGAAAAGTTACACATAAAGAATGAGCCAGAAGATATTTGCCTATATGTAAATGAAACAGCAATCTTGGATTTAAAAGAGATATTTGGAGATTATAGTTATAAAGTAGAAACAAATTATGGTATAGTTAAAGACAAAATCTGGAGTTTCACATCTGATGAAGAAGGTATATTTGAGGTTAGATTAAGAGCATTTAATGAAGATGGTGAAAAAGAAGTTGTTTTTGAAGTTATGTTTGAACGTTTAAAGGAGCATGAAATTGAATTCAGAACGAACGGGGGCGAGTTAGATAAAACGGAGTATTATGTTATAGAGGGTGACGAATATGGAGAATTACCAATGCCTACAAAGAATGGATATGATTTCATAGGCTGGTTTGATAGAGAAGTGGGAGGAGAGCAGATACTTGATAGTACAATAGTTAAGGAGGGAATATCATATATTCTGTTTGCACATTGGAAAGGTAAATCAGTAACAATTAATTTCAATCCGAATGGTGGAAGTGTAGAAGTTGGAAGTAAATTAGTTACATATAAAGAGGAATATGGTAATCTTCCAATACCTACAAAAGCAAATTCTGAATTTATAGGTTGGTACAGTGGAGCAAATGGGGGAGTGAGAATATCTCCTAATAGCATAGTATCAAAAACAGAAACTCAAACCTTATATGCACAATGGCTAGAAAATAATTATCAAGTAAGTTTTGATTCAAACGGTGGAATACTTGAGGAACAGATCCTTTTTGTAAAAAAGGGTGAGAAGTATGGAACATTACCAACACCTGTTAGAGAGGGATATACATTCAGAGGGTGGTATACAGCAAAAACGAATGGAGCTCTTATACAATCTACAACAATTGTAACAGCCACAAGTAATCATGTGTTGTATGCTCTGTGGAATCCAAACTGGTATGAGGTAAAATTTAAATGTACCGGTGGTCAGATAGAAATTAAAAATAAATATTATACTGAAACGTACGGCAATTACTACTATGATAATCTATATGGAACACTACCAACACCTTGGAAATATGGTAATGAATTTACTGGGTGGTACACACAAGAAGAGGGTGGTAATTTAATTACAGCTAGCAGTGTTGTTAAGATAACTGATAAGCAGACTTTATATGCCCATTGGAAACCACTAGAATTCGTGGCGTTCTTTAATGCTAATGGTGGAAGTGTAGATATTGCTAGTAAAAAAGTAACTTATATGAGTGAGTATGGAGAATTACCAGTACCGGTGAGAGAAAACTACATATTTGTAGGTTGGTCTACATCAACTTTAATTAGTGATTTGATTAATGCTGATAGTCAGGTCAAATCTGCTTATGGACTTACGTTAATAGCAATATGGAAGGGAAAAAGTTTTGAAGTGAACTTTGACGCTAACGGAGGAGAAACTATTGTTACTAATAAAAATGTTTATTTTGGTGAGGAATATGGAGAGTTACCTGTACCAGCAAGAAAAGGATATCGTTTTTGCTGGTGGAGTTATACAAAGACAGGAGCATCAAATATATCTTCAAATACGAAAGTTAGTATAGCTAATAACCACACATTATATGCTTGCTGGGCAGGAGAAACTTATAAAACAGTATTTAATTCCAATGGAGGTAAAATAAAAGTAGATAATTATGAATACGACGAATATCCTAATTACTATATTTATTACCAAAAATATCAACGATTATATACACCAACTAGACCTGGATATGAATTTGTTGGTTGGTATACAGCAAAAGAGGAGGGGGAACTAGTAACAGTTGATAGCATTATGACTGTAGCTGGCGAACAAAGACTATATGCTCATTGGAGGGAAGCAACATTTAAGGTAATCTTTTATCCGGAAGGAGGTGTTGTTTTACCTGCTAATAAAGATGTGACGTATAAAGATAAGTATGGTGATTTGCCAGTTGCAACAAGGGAAGGATATTCTTTTGTAGAATGGCGTACTTTAAGAGCCCCAGCGGGTGAAGTGATTAATGCTGATAGTAAAGTAGTAGCAACTTCTAACCACAACATATACGCTCAATGGAAAGCCAATACGTATACAGTATCTTTTGATACAGAGGGTGGTGATTTACTGAATTATAGTAAAGAGGTTGAATTTGCTAGTGCGTACGGGGAGTTACCAATCCCAATAAAAACAGGCTATGTCTTTGCAGGTTGGGTTAATAGAGAACCCGGAACAGGATATGCAATTAAGACAACCATAATGAAAACTGCTAAGAATCACACACTTTATGCCATGTGGAATCCTCAGATCTATACAAGAACGTTTGATTGTACTGGTGGAACGTACGGAAACCAAAGTCAATATAATACGACATACTATTTTGGTAGAGAATATGGTACGTTAATTGTTCCTACTAAATTAGGACATGAGTTTGTTGGTTGGTTTACACAGGAACAAGGTGGTAAACAAATAACAAAAACCAGTATCGTGGATGTCGCAGAGCATCAAATATTATATGCACACTGGAAACCAGCTTCCTATACGATATATTTCCATACTAATGGTGGAAACGATAGTGTCCATAATACTACTAAGATTGTAACTTATAAAGAATATTACGGCGTATTACCTATCCCTACACGAGATCGCTATGAATTTGTTGGTTGGTTTACACAGACTAGCGGAGGGACGGAGATAACTTCAATGACTCAAGTAGAGATTGCAGGAGCTCATACGCTTTATGCAAGGTGGAAAGGTAAAACATATAATGTGAATTTTTATGCAAACGGAGGCTCTTGTTCTGTTAGTAAGAAGTCTGTTGTATATTATGAAAAATATGGAGATTTACCAGTGCCAACGAAAATCGGCTACAATTTTTCAGGCTGGTACACGGACATATCAAGCGGATATGTTGTTACTAAAGATACTATAGTAACAACCTCCCAAGATCAGACATTATATGCTAGGTGGACACCTGTTTACTATACTGTGACATTTGTTACATATGGAGGAACCGTACCATATAACAGTATTTCGGTTATTCTGGGTGAGAAGTACGGACCTTTGCCTACGCCGAAACGAGAAGGCTATACTTTTTTATATTGGTATAGAATTAATGGTAGTACAAGTACAATAGAAATCGTTGACGAATATTCAATAGTACCACGTGATAATGAAGATTATCGCTATTTATATGCTAGATGGTATTAAAATCAGTTAGTAACTAGTCCGTAGAAAAACATTAATAAATAGTCAGTATTTTTGAAGAAGTCTTGTATAAGTTATTTGTTAGCACCAGCATAAGCTGGTGCTTTGCTAAATTATTTTGGAGGCGATTAAAATTAATTTTTAGGTTTTACTCTTGTTTTTAAGATACTATACACTGACGACATTTCTTTTGATAAAAATAGGGAGCATTACTTTTCTCATATGGAATTTCCGCATGCATATTAATGTTTGAAGAAATATAATATAGGTAATTAAACAATGTCCAAAATCAATCAAAAATTCATAAAAAAACATAAAAAAATAAGTTGACATCAGAATAAGAATTATGTATACTAACAACTGTAAAGAAAATTACTTTACAGGGCGGTGCTTTATATGAATGATAAAATAGAAAAAAAAGATAATAATAATATAAAGCAAATTGATAAGCTAGTTGAATTATCCTTGCTCTATGATTTCTACGGGGAACTCCTTAAGGAAAATCAAAAATGTATCTTTGAAGACTACATTTTAAACGATTTATCTTTAAGTGAAATTGCAGAACAACAAGGAATAAGTAGACAGGGTGTACACGATGTTGTAAAGCGATGTAGTAATCAACTAATTAAATATGAAGAGAAGCTTCATTTGATTGAAAAATTTGAACAAACGAAGCAAAAAGTAAGTAGGATAAAGGAATTATCTGAACAGATCATAAAGTTAAACAAGTTTAACTTGTTAAACGAGCGTAATTTGTCGAATGAGTATAACATACCAAACGAGTTTAATTTACTTACAGAGATTGAATTACTATCCGATAGTATATTAGAAGATTTATAGAACATAGATTTATATGAAATAAAATAACGCAAGTAAGATTGGGAGGTTTAAGCATGGCATTTGACAGCTTATCCGAAAAACTACAGAATGTATTTAAGAATTTGCGTGGTAAGGGGCGCTTAACAGAAGCTGACGTAAAAGTCGCTTTGAAAGAAGTTAAGATGGCATTACTAGAAGCAGATGTTAACTTTAAGGTTGTTAAGAACTTCATCAAGTCTGTTCAGGAAAGAGCAGTTGGGCAAGACGTAATGACAAGCTTAACACCTGGTCAGATGGTAATTAAGATTGTTAACGAAGAGATGGTTAAGTTAATGGGTGATGAAACCACAGAATTAGTACTAAAACCTGCTTCGGAATTAACAGTTATTATGATGTGTGGTTTGCAAGGTGCTGGTAAAACAACTACTACAGCAAAGATTGCAGGAAAACTGAAACAAAAGGGAAGAAAACCTTTACTTGTTGCTTGTGACGTATATCGTCCAGCAGCTATTAAGCAGTTACAGATTAATGGTGAGAAACAAGGGGTTGAAGTATTCTCTATGGGAGATGGTCATAAGCCAGTGAACATAGCGAAAGCGGCAATCGAACATGCACATAAGAATGGATTTAATGTTGTTATCTTAGATACAGCTGGTCGTCTTCATATTGACGAAGACATGATGACTGAGCTAATTGAGATAAAAGAGAATGTAGATGTAACACAAACTGTTTTAGTAGTAGATGCTATGACAGGTCAAGATGCGGTTAACGTAGCAGAGACATTCAACGGTAAAATTGGCGTTGATGGTGTTATTATTACAAAACTTGATGGTGATACAAGAGGTGGTGCTGCATTATCTATTCGTGCAGTAACAGGACGCCCAATTCTCTATGTTGGTATGGGAGAGAAGTTGTCTGATTTAGAACAATTTTACCCAGACAGAATGGCTTCCCGTATCTTAGGTATGGGAGATGTGCTTACATTAATAGAAAAAGCACAAGAAACCATTGATGAAGACAAGGCAAGAGAGATGGAAAAGAAGATGCGTAAAGCAGAATTCGATTTCAATGACTACCTTGAACAGATTCAGCAAGTTAAGAAGATGGGTGGTATTGGAGATCTGCTAGGTATGATACCAGGAGCATCTGCTCAATTGAAAGATGTTGAGATTAATGACGACATCTTTGATGGTACAGTGGCAATCATTAATTCTATGACCAAGAAGGAACGTTCCCAACCAGATATTCTTAATCCGTCTAGAAAGAAACGTATTGCGAAAGGCGCTGGTGTTGATATCAGCGAAGTAAACAAGCTTGTTAAGCAATACGAGCAAAGTAAGAAGATGATGAAACAGATGTCAGGAATGATGTCTGGCAAAGGTAAGAGAGGTAAGTTCAAATTACCTTTCGGTCTGTAAGAGAGGACCAACAGGTTTAGAACCTGTAATAATAAATGACAAAAGTCGAATATGGTTCAATATTAAAGGAGGAAAAATAAGATGGCAGTAAAAATCAGATTAAAGAGAATGGGACAAAAGAAAGCTCCTTTCTATAGAGTAGTTGTTTCAGATTCAAGATCTCCAAGAGATGGTAGATTCATCGAGGAAATCGGAACTTACGATCCAACTAAAGAGCCAAGTGCTTTCAACGTAAATGAAGAAGCCGCTCAAAAATGGTTATCAAATGGTGCGCAACCAACTGAAACTGTTAACAGATTATTCAAAAAAGCTGGTATCGTTAAATAATCAAGTTATCCGTAAGGTATAACTGGTTATACGAACTGCATATTCTATGTAGCTAGCCAGAATACACATAAGCCACGAGAAGTTCCCTTTTCGTGGCTCTTGTGGTATATGCATAGTGGAGGTGAAGGTAGTGAAAGAACTTGTTGAGATAATTGCTACATCATTAGTAGATCATCCAGAAGAAGTAGTTGTAACTGAGCATGAAACCGACAAAGCTATCGTTGTAGAACTAAAAGTAGCAGCGGATGATATGGGGAAAGTGATTGGTAAACAAGGCCGTATTGCGAAAGCAATCCGTACCGTTGTTAAGGCAGCCGCATCAAAGGATGATAAGAAAGTAATTGTAGAAATACAGTAATAATTCGTATGTCTCTAGCTCTTAAGAGCTGGCAACGGAATCGTTACAAGTTACAAATAAAATAGTTAACTACTAGTACTATGATACAGAGGGTGTCTTACATGTAGGACACCCTTTAAAAGAATTCCATAGTAGGAGGAAACAGATGGACAATTTATTACGTGTGGGGGTTATTAGTTCAACTCATGGAATCAGAGGAGAAGTTAAAGTATTTCCAACAACAGATGACCCAAATCGTTTTATGAATTTAAAGAAAGTTATACTAGATACAGGAAAAGAACAAATTGAAATGGAAATCACTGGAGTCCGCTTTTTTAAACAAATGGTAATTGTTAAGTTTAAAGGATATGACAACATTAATGATATAGAGAAATATAAAGGTAAAGATCTTCTTATTACAAGAGAGAATGCTGTGAAGCTTGAAGAGGGAGAATACTTTATCTTTGATTTAATTGGTTGTGCTGTAGTAACTGATGAAGGGGAAGACTTCGGAACCTTAATGGAAGTTCTACAAACAGGTGCAAATGATGTATATGTTGTAAAGACCAAGGAAGGAAAAGAAGTTTTATTACCAAACATCGAATCATGTATTCTAGATGTTAATATCGAAGAGAAGAAAATCACTGCTCATATCATGGAAGGTTTAGTTGATTAATAGGAGGAAATAGTGATGAATTATCATGTGCTTACTCTATTCCCTGAGATGATTGAGCAAGGCTTGAATACAAGTATATTAGGTCGTGCTAGGGAAAAGAATCTGATTACGTTACAGACAACGAATATTAGAGATTTCTCTACGAATAAACACCTTAAGGTAGATGACTATCCATATGGGGGTGGCGCTGGTATGGTTATGCAAGCAGAACCTGTATATAAGGCGTATGAACATGTAAAGGAACAAGTGGGAAGTGAGAAACCACTTCGTGTAATTTACCTTACACCACAAGGAAAAGTATTTACACAAGCAGTGGCAGAAGAATTGGCAAAAGAAGAAAACCTTGTATTCTTGTGTGGTCATTATGAAGGAATTGATGAACGTGTACTGGATAGAATTGTAACCGATCATGTTTCTATCGGTGATTACGTATTGACAGGGGGAGAACTTCCTTCAATGGTTATGATGGATGCAATATCAAGATTGGTACCTGGTGTACTTAATAATGATGTATCAGCGGAGATTGAATCTTTCCATGATAACCTACTTGAGTATCCTCAATATACTAGACCAGAAGAATTCATGGGCGAGAAAGTTCCAGAAGTTTTATTATCTGGTCATCATGGGAATATAGATAAATGGAGAAGAGAACAATCTGTTATTCGAACAGCACAGAGAAGACCTGATTTATTAAAGGGAGCGAATCTAACGGATAAAGAGAAGCGGATTGCTCGCGAAGCATGCGCTGGCGATGTGGAACAAGCAACTGAGATTTAACATAAGCCAACACAATACAGAACGAATTCAAAAAGATGTGGATCAAGTTAATCCATTAGTTAGAGAGAATATAAGGACAATATCAGAAAGCCATAATTTACAAGTCTGCTTCTATCATGTATAATCAATACATAGAGTAGGCTTGTTTTTTAAAATGGAGGAGACTATGATTTCAAAAATACATTATAAATGTCCAGTTGGTATGTTGTGCATAGAGGAAGAAGATGGAGTTATCATAGCGGTGTATCATGATGAGAAACCGGACTTGTCAATGGATAAAGAAACTACAATTTTAGGGAAAGCGGTAGAACAGTTAGAAGAGTATTTTCAAGGGACAAGAAAGCAATTTGATTTGCCCCTTCAATTAAGAGGAACAGATTTTCAATTGAAGGTATGGAAAACACTACAAATCATTCCTTATGGTAAAACCTATAGTTATGGGGAGATTGCAAAGAAGATAGGGAATTCCAAAGCATCAAGAGCAGTAGGTGGAGCCAATAATAAGAATCCTATACTGATAATTGTACCTTGCCATCGTGTAATTGGTGCGAATGGTAGCATGGTGGGTTTTGCTGCAGGAATAGGGGTGAAGGAATACCTATTGAATCTAGAAAGACAATAAGTGAGTAAGCAAAAGAGGTAAGCATATGCAGGAGAATCATGAAGTAATGTGGAAGTCAAGCCTAGAAGAATTAGTAGAAGGATATAAGGAAAACAAAGCGGGCTATTCTTGTATCTTCTGCGGGGAAAGCTTTGTTAAGGGAAGGATTTATCAAATTGATGGAGAGTTATACGATGCATATGGAGCTGTTAGTAATCATATAGCAAACAATCATGGAGAAACTGTTGACTATTTACTATCATTGAATACCAGCGTTATAGGAATCTCAGAGGTGCAACAGCAGATTCTTAAATTAATGTCTGCTGGGAAAGATGATAAAGTGATTGCTAAAGAAGTGGGAATTGCCTGCTCTACTGTGCGTAATCATCGATTTAAATTACGTGAGAAAGAGAAACAAGCTAAGCTATTCTTAGCTCTAATGAAATCTTTAGAAGAAAAGACAAGTCGTGCGATAAACCAGACAGATACTGGAATTATTGAAGAAATTCATACATCAGCAACAATGGTAGATGATCGATATAATATCACAGATCAGGACCGAGAGAAGACGATTAACACATACATGGATGAGAATGGTGCATTAAAACAATTTCCAGTAAAAGAGAAGAAGAAAATTATTATTCTTGGTGAAATCATGAAGAACTTTGTTCGAAATCGTGAGTATGAAGAAGCGGAAGTGAACAAGGTTTTAAAGAGAATGTATGATGATTATCCTACTTTACGAAGGGCGTTAATAGAATATGGATTCTTCGAGCGAACGAATGATTGTAAGATATACCGAGTGAAGGAGTAATTACCTATAAGAATACCAATATAGAGATTATTGTGAATGGAGAATAATTACTTTATATGGGTGGACAATAGTACTTGTTGATAATTACTTCTTCGTGTTTTAGATAATTTTAATGTATTTTCACTTGCATATTTGAAAAGAATCATATACCATTACAGTTATAAGTATTTTTATGCGTTAATATCTTGCTAATTTCAAGATAGAATATAGGTATAGCAAGTGTATGAAAAGAAGGAAAATAGGATGGTGTAGAATGAAAAAGATAGCAGTCGTAACAGATAGTAACAGTGGTATAACGCAGGTAGAGAGCAAAAAGCTGGGAATATCTGTATTGCCAATGCCTTTTTATATAGATGAAGTATTATATTTTGAAGATATCACATTATCGCAAAAACAATTCTATACTAAATTAGAGGAAGGCGCAGAGATATCAACATCACAACCAGCGCCTGGAGATGTGATTGATCTATGGAGTTCTTTATTGAAAGATTATGATGAAATTGTTCATATACCAATGTCAAGTGGATTAAGTAGCTCTTGTGAGACTGCAATTATGCTATCTATGGATTTTGAGGGAAAAGTTCAGGTTGTTGATAATCAAAGAATCTCTGTTACACAAAGACAATCGGTACTTGATGCAATTGAACTTGCAAATGCAGGGAAATCGGCATTAGAGATTAAAGAATATCTTGAATCTGTTAAACTTGAATCAAGTATTTATATTACGCTAGACACTCTTAAATATTTAAAAAAAGGTGGTAGAATTACACCAGCAGCAGCGGCAATTGGTGCAGTATTGAATCTAAAACCAGTTTTACAAATTCAAGGGGAAAAGTTAGATGCATATTCGAAATCTCGCGGTAAGAAACAAGCGAAAAAAGTTATGATTGAAGCGATGCGAAAAGATATGGAAGAACGTTTTGGTTGTACGGAAGATAATCATACAATTCATCTACAAGCTGCTTATGCAGGGAATGAAGAAGAAGCAGTATCCTGGAAAGAAGAATTACAAAGTGAGTTTCCTAACTATGAGATTCATATAGATCCTTTATCATTAAGTATTGCATGTCATATTGGTTATGGGGCATTAGCAATTGCTTGCACGAAAAAAATAGAATTATAGACAGTATCAATGAAAACAATATCTTAAAATAGTAATTATAAAATAGTAATTTTATAAGAAAGACAATGATCAAGATAAAATAGTATTGAACATTGTCTTTCTTTTATTTTCTTTATTCTTTAATATAAGCCATGTCATATAAATCCCATTTTTCATCCTTGTAATCAAAGAATGCAGGGTGGAATTCTTCATCAACCATGCCAATCGATTTGTAGCAGTTGTGAGCGGCTTCGTTGTTACCGAATACGCCAAGAGTAACACGAGTCATCTTCAATATCTCGGTAGCATATTGAATTGCAAGAGAGACCATCTCTTTACCGTAGCCTTTGCCGCGATAAGTAGTATCTACCACAATGAAGCCAAGGTGAATACTTTGCTTCTTATAGTCGGCGTTACGCATTGAAAAATGCCCAACAGGGGTACCATCTTCATCTAAAGCAACGAATATCCATGCGTTAGGATCTTCATCAAAACGGTTTTTATATTCTATGAGTTGTTCCGAAGTAAGTGGGTATGTAAACTTATTGGCGCTCCACATGGTGAAAGATTTTTCGTCTTGGAACCATTGTAACAGGTAAGGAGCATCACATAATTTGAAAGGTCGTAAACGTAACATAATTGTCCTCCGAGAATTATCTATTTTCTAGATATGGTACATATCTTGATGTGGTACATATCTTGATGTGGTACATATCTTGATGTGGTACATGTCTTGATGTGGTACATGTCTTGATGTGGTACATGTCTTGAAATAATCCTATATTATGATGTGATTGTATCTTAATATAAGACTATATCTTGATATGGTAACACAAATTATCAAAAAAAGCAAAACGGAATAAGATAATATAGTATGAAGAATTGACATTTAGGTCTATTAGAATTACAATTTAACTGATAGTCCACGAAGTAAATGATCAGTTGCGAGTGAGTATTGAAGCGGATTAGGAGTAACAGTTTGATAGAATAGGAGATACGAATGCCAAAACAAACATTTTTTAATTTACCACCAGCAAAACAGAGAAACATTGTATATGCTGCACTCACAGAGTTTACGAATAAGGGATATTTGCTTGGCAGTGTAGGAACTATTGCAAAGAATGCAACTGTTTCAAAAGGAAGTATGTATCAGTATTTTGAGGATAAGAAGGAATTCTATATCTACTTAGCTGATTATGTATATTCTATGATTAAAACAACCATGAAGATGCAGTTGCAAAGCCACATACAAATAGACGCAAGTCTCGGTGTAGTTGCAGAACAAATCAAGGAAATAATATGGGGAATCATTGATAGTTATCAATCTGAAATATGTTTCCTTTTCGCATCGAAGAATGAACAAGAAACTGAGATTCGTTTGCATATTGATAAGTTAAGTAAAGAATTCAAGGAACAAATAATACAACCAATTCTTAAGCAGTTAATGCAAAAAGGGAGTATACGAAATGATATGGAAGTAGAGTACCTAGTATTATACTGCCAGTCGGTTATAGGGATATGTAAAACTCAGTTATTGAGCGCAGTTAATTACCTTGAAGAGGAGAATAAACTTACTATTCATATGAAGAAAGAAGAGTGGAATGTAATCTTTGATAATGTCATAAAGCTTGCAACAACGGGATTAAGCCCTGAATAATAGAATGATTATCTACGACTACAGTCGTAGGAATTCGCTGACGTTAATAAATTAATATAGAAAGAAGAATTAGTATGAAATTAGGTAGAAATGATATATGTTGGTGTGGAAGTAATAAAAAATATAAGAGTTGTCATCTTGCGTTTGATGAAAAGATTGCAGATTTTGAAGAACAAGGTGCGATGGTACCTTCAAGAGATATGATTAAGACACCAGAACAAATTGAAGGAATTCGTAAAGCGGGTAAGATTAATACCATGATTCTTGATCAGCTAGAACCTTACGTAAAAGAAGGGGTAACAACAGAAGAGTTAGATCAACTAGTTAACAAATTTACGAAAGAATTAGGAGGAATTCCAGCACCACTTGGTTATCAAGGGTATCCAAAGAGTGTGTGTACATCAATTAACGAAGTAGTTTGTCACGGAATCCCACACCCTAAACGCAAATTAGTAAGTGGTGATATCGTAAATATTGATGTCTCCACAATTGTTGATGGCTACTATGGAGATTCTTCACGCATGTACCTCATCGGTGAGGTAAGTGAAGAGAAGAGAAAACTTGTCGAGGTAACCAAAGAATGCCTTGAATTAGGTGTGAAAGAAGTAAAACCTTGGAGTTTTCTTGGTGATGTTGGTTATGTTATTAATGAACATGCTAATAAACATGGATACACAGTTGTTAGAGAAATTGGAGGACATGGAGTAGGAGTTGAATTCCATGAGGAACCTTGGGTAAGTCATATTGGTCAAAGAGGCACGGATATCCTATTAGTGCCAGGGATGACATTTACAATTGAGCCTATGGTTAATATGGGAAAAGCAGATGTCATCCAAGATGAAGAAGATGGTTGGACGATCTATACAGAGGATGGTATGCCATCAGCACAATGGGAATACATGTTACTGGTTACCGAAACAGGTGTAGAAGTATTAGCTCATTAAATTATGTCAATAATTTAAAATATACCTTGCATCATACAAAGATATGTGTTAAAATCAGTTGTTGTGAGATGAAAAGGGTGTTCCTCTGTTACGGAGTGTATTAAGAACATCTAAATTTTGAAGGAGGTCGCACAAATGAACGAAATTATTAAGAATATTGAAGCTGCTCAATTAAAATCAGAAGTACCTGAATTTAACGTAGGTGATACTGTTAAAGTATACGCTAAAGTAAAAGAAGGTAATCGTGAAAGAACTCAGATTTTTGAAGGTACAGTATTAAAGAGACAAAACGGAAGCTCAAGAGAAACTTTCACAGTTAGAAAAGCTTCTAATGGAATCGGCGTAGAAAAAACTTGGCCATTACATTCTCCAATCGTTGAAAAAATCGAAGTTATCAGACACGGTAAAGTAAGAAGAGCTAAACTTAACTACTTACGTGATAGAGTTGGTAAAGCTGCTAAAGTTAAAGAGCTAGTTAAATAATTAAACGAAAAGAAGGGACAAGTACACTTTGTATATTGTCCCTTTTTATTAATGATATGTAGTATATAGAGATGAGGTTGAGAGTTCCATGAAATATAATTTCGATTCCGATGATACAAACGCGAAAAGAAAGAAAATTATAAAAGAGGTTATTATATGGGTTGTAGAGATTATAGCTGTAATTCTTTTAGCGTATTTTCTTGTGGAATATGCAGTTGAGAAGACTACTGTAGTTGGTGAATCTATGGAAACTACTTTGCAAGAAGGAGATAAGATTGTTATCAACAAGCTTGCATATCGTTTCTCAAAACCAAAGCGATTTGATGTTATTGTTTTCAAACAAAGTGGTAAGGAACACAGCTATTATAATATAAAAAGAATTATTGGTTTACCGGGGGAGACAGTACAGATTAAAGATGGAGTTGTCTATATTAATGATGAACCGATTAAAGAGAAATCTGCAGTTGATGTGATTAAGAATCCTGGTTTATCGGTAGAACCAATACTACTAGAAGATAAAGAATATTTTGTACTTGGTGATAATCGTAATCTTAGTGAAGATAGTCGATTCGCCAATATCGGTAATGTAGTATTTGATGATATTATAGGGAAAGCATGGATTCGATTGAAACCATTCAATTTCGTCAATGAACTAAATCCTGCAATTAATACAACAGAAGAAGATAGTCAATAAATCGTTATGAAGCTTAATAACGCGTAGTTACGATAAAAGAAAGTAAGAGGTAAGAGATATGCATTTTCAATGGTACCCTGGTCATATGACGAAAGCAAAACGTATGATGCAGGAGGATATTAAACTAATTGATGTAGTCATCGAATTAGTAGATGCAAGAATCCCATTAAGTAGTAAGAATCCGGATATTGATCAAATAGCAAAGAATAAATCAAGAATTATTCTTTTGAATAAATATGACTTAGCCAGTCAACAACAAACAAATGCTTGGAAATCTTGGTTTGAGGAGAAAGGTTTCTTTGTAGCCCTTGTTAATTCAAAAAGTGGGACAGGTGTTAAGAATGTACATGAAGTAATTCAACAAGCATGTAAGGAAAAGATTGAACGGGATCGCAAGAGAGGAATTATTAATCGTCCTGTTCGTGCGATGGTAGTTGGTATTCCTAACGTAGGAAAATCTACCTTCATCAATAGCTTTGCTGGTAGAGCTTGTGCGAAGACTGGTAACAAGCCAGGTGTTACGAAAGGTAAGCAATGGATTCGTTTGAATAAGAACGTAGAACTACTAGATACACCAGGTATCTTATGGCCAAAATTCGAAGATCAATTAGTAGGCCTTAGATTAGCATTCATTGGCTCTATTAAAGAAGAGATACTTAATATGTCAGAATTATCTCTTGAATTAATCAAATTCTTACACGAGCATTATAAAGGAATGTTAGCTAATAAGTATGAAATCGAAGAGTCAGAAGATTCATTAGAAACTCTAACCAATATTGCAGTGAAACGTGGTTGTAAGCAAAAAGGCGATTTACCAGATATAGATAAAGCAGCTAGTATAGTAGTTGATGATTTCAGAAATGGTAGAATCGGTAGAGTTACTTTAGAGTTCCCTGTTTTCGAAGAAAAAGAAGAAACTGAAGAAGTTGATGAAACTATAAAAGAAGAAAACAACTAAAATCATGAACCATAGGAGTGTATTTTGCACGCCCTATGGTTTTTTTGATTTCAGTTATGATAGTTATAAGGGGAAGATGTCTACTGATATAGTAGAAAAGTTCCGTGTCGTAATGGTGATGGATATAGTAACCGAAGACAGAATATGCTACAATATAACTTATGAGAAATGTAAGACTGTAGTTCTGAAGAGCTATAAGTTAATAAGTTTAGGATACTTTTGATTTCACAGGGGAATTAGTGAGGATAAAGCATTGTATATGACGTTAACTGGATCTAGCGGATTGATATAGAGAGGAGAAGTTTAACATAGATATGGAAAAGAAAATAACAGACATAAAGAAGGAATTAGAATCAGCCGATATCTCTAACATAGATGTTGTTCTGAATCAATATAGAGAGGATACTAGAAGTGGTGTTGTCAAATTAATTGCAAGATATGAGAAGGAAAAAGAAAAGCTTGAAAAGGAAAGAGAACGCTCCTATGAGATGCGAAACTTTGAAAGACAATATAGCGGAGAGTTCCATGCAATCTGTGGAATTGATGAAGTAGGTAGAGGACCTTTAGCAGGACCTGTAGTTGCTTGTGCAGTTATCCTTCCGACTGATGAAGAAATCCTATATCTTAATGATTCTAAGCAAGTTAGTGAGAAAAAGAGAGAAGAGCTATATGATGTAATCATGGAAAAGGCAGTAGCGGTTGGAATCGGAATTGTACCACCAAGTGTCATTGACGATATTAATATCTTACAGGCAACTTATGAAGCCATAAGAATTGCCATTAATAAGTTAGAAGTAACGCCAGATTTACTTCTTAATGATGCGGTAACAATACCTGGGGTGAATATAAAGCAAGTACCAATTATCAAAGGAGATGCAAAGAGTGCATCGATAGCAGCAGCGAGTATTGTTGCCAAAGTTACAAGAGACCGTATGATGGTTGATTATGATACGTTGTTCCCTGGTTATGGTTTTGCAAGTAACAAAGGCTATGGCTCCAGTGAACATATTAAAACGTTGAAAGAGGTTGGACCTACTCCAATTCATAGACGTACATTTATAGGAAATTTCACCTTGTAAAAGGAGGTAGGGAGATGAATTTTACATCACAGTCATATCAAATTGGTAGTGGTAAAGGGACAAACAATTCGTTATCCCTACACTCACTTCAAGGGACATCGAATTCAGCATATATGAATAGTAATGGGAATGCCTCCTTGGGACAGTTATCAAATGGTAAGGTGTTTCAAGGCACAGTCATAGATATTCGTAACAATCAAGTCACTATTCAGATTGATGAACAAACGGTACAAGCTAGATTTCAAGATATGGTAAACATCTGTATAGGTGAGACATTGAAGTTTGTTGTACGAGAGAATACAGGAAAACAAGTTACGATAGCACCCTATCACGATCAGCAAGGTAATCCTACTGATGGAGCGATTTATAAAGCACTTGAGGCAGCAGGATTAGCTCCAACGGATAAAAACATTGATATAGTTAACACTTTATTAGAGCATGGAATGGCGGTTGATAAACAGACAGTAACGGCATTTATATCGGCATCGTTACGTTATCCTGACATACTATTATCACAATTTGTTGATATGCTTAAGAATAATATGGCGTTAACAAATTCTAATATCGATTTGTGGAATACATTCTTAGGAGAGAAGTCCAATTTCTCTACTAATTTACAACAAGTAATGAAGGAGCTGTCAGATGCAATTAGTGATGCCTATGTGAATGGTGATATACAAGCGGGAAGACAACTCTTAGAGACGATTTTATTGCCAAATCAATCTCATAATTCAGAGGGAGTACAGACTCGAGTTGATAGCTTAACGTGGGATGAGTTATTGAAGGTACTGCAAGAGAAGGATATGTCTAAGATACAAGGAATGGATGCAAAGTCAATATTAGAAATTGTGAAACAGCAACTTGAGCAAGGTAATGAATCAAAGTTTATGGAGAATTTCTTAAAGAGCGACGTTTTCTCACAAGCAGTAACGAAAGAACTAACTAGTCAGTGGGGAATAACACCGGAGCAATTGCAATCGGAAAGTCTGCGACAAGTTAGTACTCATATGGAGCAACAAATACAAACATTTTTGAATATCTCCTTTCAAAATCCAGAAGCTGCTAATCAGTTGCAACAGGCACTTCAGTTGGCTACACAGAATTTAGCCACAACGAATCAGATGAATCAGCAGATGGCACAGGCCAAAGGGGAAAATCATATGTTTGACTTGCTTTATTCGCAGATTCCCTTGAAATTAAAAGGACAATTAAAACATAGTGATTTATATGTATATCGGAATAAACAAAACACTGGTACCTCATCAAAGAATATGAGTTTATTGTTGCATCTTAATATGGAATATCTAGGAGATATGGATATAATGATTAAGACGCAGGATTATCGTATGAATGCAGTATTCTCACTATCAGATGAAGAAGCGTATGAAATAGTGAAAGAACATCTAACAGAGTTAGAAGATAATCTAAAGGAAAAAGGATATTTCTTTACGGCTTCGGCTAACATAAAAGAGACGTTAGAAGGTGGCATTCAAGAATTGTTTGAAGAGGATAATAAGGAAGGTACTGTAAAGAGGTATTCTTTCGATGTGAGAGCATAGAGTAGGACTTGAATTGAGAAAAAGGGGTGTGCAGTTTCTTAAACCTCTAAAACCTAGGAAGGAGCATGTTAATTGTATGGACTTAAATAATAAAGAACGAGAAAATCAGACACATAGAAATAAAGCCGCCGTTGCACTGTCCTATTCACCTGATGAAACAGCGCCAAAAGTAATTGCAAGTGGTTATGGATATCTAGCAGATAAGATTATTGACAAAGCCCAGGAAGAAGATGTACCGATACATAGGGATAGCAAGTTAGCGAACACCTTATCAAAACTTGATGTTGGTGAGTATATCCCTCCAGAGTTATATAGCGTTGTAGCGGAGATTCTTGTGTTTGTTGATAATATGGACCGCATTAAAGGAAGAGTTATGACGGATTCAAACAAGGATAACAATTTCTAATATCCCTTCTCATAAGAAATCAGGTACACGAAGCAACGTTGATTTCACACAATAAACTAACTATAGTATAATTGAAAGTTGTTAGGAGGGAGCATGGGAGAGTATAATAAGAGGAAAATTGGTTCAGAGAAAGAAAAAGTAGCTGCATCATATCTGATAAATCAAGGGTATTCTATTGTTGAAATGAATTTTTTCAGTAGAAATGGGGAAATTGATATTATTGCAAGAGATGCGAACTACCTTGTGTTTGTTGAAGTGAAATACCGAAGAGATCAAAAACTAGGATTTGCTGTGGAAGCAGTAAATTATGGTAAGATGCAGTCTATTATAAGGACAGCTAGATACTATATGTATCGCCATGGTTACGCAGAAGATACGCCATGTAGATTTGATGTAGTTGCGATTCAAGGGAGTGAAGTATCTCTAATTCAGAATGCATTCGGGCAATAGAAAGGATTTGAGATTCTTGCATAGGAAGGCGAGAGCTATAAAATCAGTTGTAATCCTATGTCTTAGTATATGGCTTTCAGCCGTTGTAGGCTTCGCTGCTAGTAACGATGATTGGACGGAAGCGAAGAAGACCATTTCGGCAGCTGATGGAGCCTGGGAAGATTGGTGTAAGCAATGGGAACTGTGGAAGAATAGTCCGCTGCAGATGGCATTAACTCCAGGAACGAACGAATCAGAGATTAATTTTTCTTGGTATTCAACTAAGGAGGATAAGGAATCTAGAATTCGTATAGCAGACAATGAACAATTAAGAGATGCAACTACTCTTATAGTAACTACGAAGAAGGCAACAACGGGATACTATTATAATCAAGCGGTTGCAACGAAACTAGATATCAATAAAACGTACTATTACAGCTATACGATTGATGGAAGGTGGACAAAAGCTTATAAGATTCAGACGAAGAATCCATCAGACTTTCAATTCGTTTTCGTTGGTGATCCGCAAATTGGATCCTCATATGATAATATTCCAGATGGGGAGAGCGGTGTACAAGGACAGGAAAGAGCAGTATGTAACGACAGTTTTAACTGGAACAGTACGTTACAGGCAGCATACAATCATGCGAAGAAACTAAGTTTTATCGTTACGGCAGGAGACCAGATACAGAGCAGGAATCTTAAGGATTCGGAAGCAAACTATAAGACTTTTAATAAGAATGAAATCGAATATGCAGGATATTTATCGCCAGAGCTGTTGCGTAGTATACCGGTAGCAACGACGATTGGCAATCATGATAGTTTAAGTGCTAATTATAGCTATCATTTCAATAATCCCAATAGTAAAACGGGTTATGGTACTACGTATGCAGGAGCAGACTATTATTTTGCGTATGGGGATACTATATTCTTGATGTTGAATACGAATAATACTAATATAGAAGAACATGAGAAATTCATTCGTGAAGCCTTAAGTAGTAATAAGAATGTAACATGGCGAATTGTTGCTATGCACCAAGACATCTTTGGGTCTGGTGAACATTCTGAGGATGAGGACATTATAGCACTTCGAACAGCGATATTACCAATCCTTCGTAAGTATGATATTAATTTGGTACTGACAGGACATGATCATACTTATGCAAGGGCGTTTATTGCAGATGATGACACGAAGTATGATGCTGATTCGGTTGAAACAGGAAGCTTTACGAAGTCTACTAGTGTAGTTAATCAAGATATGGTGAGGAATCAAGGGTTTGAATGCTCAAGAAAGATGATTTCTGCACTGACAATGAATGCTAGGAGTATTAAGGTCTTTACCAATCATTATGTTATTATGGAACGAGGAAGAGAGCGCGTGATACAGTTATATGCAAAGGCATGTGATGATACTGTACGATATTCTAGCGGTAAGGGTATTCTCTTCATAACAGCAAACTCTTCATCGGGAAGCAAATATTATAAGCTACTAGAAAATCAACAGGATTACGTAGGTGCTCGTTCACAAGAAAACCAATCCTCTTATACAATTATAGATATAACGAAAGAGCGAATTCAATTAAACACCTTCTTTACTGAAAGTGGTAAGAAAGTGGATAAAACAATTATAATTACAAAGTAAGAAATATGTATTTGAAGAAGCAGTCCCTAGATATTGATAAGCTAGAGGACTGTTTTTCGTGTATATAGTTCATTATGGGTTTTATAACTGTTTCTTACATAACACTCTCCATTTCTATATAAATAAGTATTAACATAGATCGTTATGTAGCATAATTGAACAATATTACATCAGTGTTGAGCTTAATTTCATATTAGTTGTGTTTGTATATACAAGGGTTTTTATCTACATATTTTCTACAAATTCCTTTGATACTATGAAACCATCAATTAAAGGAGGTTACCCTATGTGGATGCAAATGTAAAAACGAAAAAGCTGCGTATCGGTGGTATGACATGCGTGAACTGTCAAAATACAATTCAGAAAAAATTGCGCAATACAGCTGGAATAAAAAAAGCAGAAGTAAGTTATAATGGTGGAACGGCAGTAATTACATATGATACAGATATTATATCTTTAGGGGACATTACTGCAGTCATCAAAAGGCTAGGCTATGATGTGCTGAATCGCACGCAGCCTACTACAAATTCGAGACGAACCATTGGCCTACTTATTATAATTCTTTCGGTTTATATATTGATCCATCAATTTGGTATCTTGAATCTGCTTGTGCCGAGTCAGCTTGCTGAAACCAATATGGGATATGGCATGATGTTTGTGATTGGACTTATCACCTCCGTTCATTGCGTAGCAATGTGTGGAGGCATCAATCTGTCGCAATGTATTCCTCAAAACGGGACAATTAAAGAAACTAGTCGCTTTTCTGCTTTACGCCCAGCCTTTTTGTATAACCTTGGGAGAGTTATCTCCTATACAATTGTAGGTTTTATTGTAGGCGCACTTGGCTCGGCCATTACTTTTTCCAATACTGCACAGGGAGGATTAAAGTTAGTAGCAGGTGTGTTCATGGTGATTATGGGAATCAATATGCTTGGTATCTTCCCGTGGTTACGTAGGCTTAATCCACGAATGCCAAAGATATTCGCAAGTAAAATTAATGCAGAGAAGGTAAAAAGCAGGAGCTCATTTATCGTTGGTATGCTCAATGGATTGATGCCATGTGGTCCTTTGCAGGCTATGCAGATTTATGCCTTGTCTACGGGCAGTCCGATTGCGGGTGCTTTGTCTATGTTCCTATTCAGTCTTGGAACCGTGCCTTTAGTGTTTGGACTTGGAGTACTCAGCACAGTACTCAGTAAAAAGTTCACGAAGAAAGTTATGACAGTAGGTGCTGTGTTCGTTGTAGTTCTCGGATTATCCATGTTTTCACAGGGCTGGAGTTTAGCTGGTTTTATAGATCTGCCATTTATATCAGGAACTTCAAACAATGAAGGGTCTGAATCAAGTGTCATTGTGAAAGAGGGTGTTCAAGTAATACACAGTACACTTTCACCAGGAAGTTATCCGCCTATTACCGTTCAGGCAGGAATGCCCGTTAAATGGGTTATTGACGCACCAAAGGGAAGCATTAACGGTTGCAATTATAAACTCTATATTAATGAATATGGTATTGAACATCAATTCAAGAGCGGTGAAAACATCATTGAATTTACCCCAACCAAGTCGGGAACTTTTAACTATAGTTGTTGGATGGGTATGATTCGTGGAACAATAGCTGTTAGAGAAGCTAATGCGAAGTAAAGAATATAGTCGATGTTATAAAAAGTTTTGCAAAAGCCTTTTAAACCAAGATTAAAGGAGAAGCAGTTATGGCCATTTTATTAAGTCACTGGCATTGTATTTTACCAGTTGTAGGTATTATCATTGCAGCATTCCTTCTGCGCGATAAATCTAGTAATAATGAAAAGAATGACGGCAATAGGCTGAACAGCCAATTAAATTCATATGAGGAGAAAAAATGATGAAAGCAAATAATAAAAAAATTCGTTTACTAATGGGTGCAATTCTAATGACGGTTGGTGTTGTGGCTCTTACAGGCTGTAGTAAAAAAGCAAATACAGGAGCATCGTCTAAAGATGCTGAAGTGATTTCTTCAGGTGATAATCTTGTAATTCCTGTCGACAAAATTTCGGAGAAGGCATCCTTTTATCCAGTTGAAGTAGATGGAGTCGACTTAGAAGTTGTAGCGGTAAAAGCCTCTGACGGTACAATTCGTACGGCTTTCAATACCTGTCAAATCTGCTATGGTTCAGGACGTGGGTATTATAAGCAAAACGGTGATGTGTTGATATGCCAAAACTGTGGAAATCAGTTTGCAATGGATCATGTAGAAGTGGAATCTGGTGGATGTAACCCATGGCCTATTTTTGATAAAGATAAAACTGTAGATGACGACAATATATCAATTTCTTATGATTTCTTAAAAGAGTCAACAGGAATTTTTGCGAATTGGAAAGTAGAGTATTAAAAAGATTTTGTATTGCATTCATTCGTACAAAGTAATTTAACGGATGTGCCTGCTAGTTATTGAATTTAACAAGAAAACAAACTATAATTATAATGGAATTAAGTAAAAAGGGAAACTGCAATCTTAGCAGTTTCCCCTTTCTGGTGTTTGCAATAGATGAAATCTTTATAGAAGATAGAATAAAGTTGTAGTTAAAGAAAGGAAATAAAATTGAAAAAAGAAAATAGAAACATTTTAATAGTAGATGATGAACCTAAAATACTGGAGGTCGTTTCTTCCTTTCTTGAAAATAAGGGGTATTCCACCTTTACTGCTGAAAACGGGCAACAAGCTTTGAAAGTCTTCGAGCAGGAAAATATAGCATTGGTTGTTTTGGACCTTATGATGCCAGGCATATCAGGAGAAGAGGTATGTCTTGCAATTCGGAAAAAATCAAGAGTTCCGATAATTATGTTGACGGCAAAAGCAGACGAAGACAATTTGTTACAGGGACTCAGACTTGGTGCGGATGACTATATTAGGAAACCATTCAGTCTGAAAGAGTTACATGCTCGGATAGAAACCGTATTGCGTAGATCAGGTGATGATCTAACTCCGTTAACCGTAAAAAACTCGTGGAATGACGGTGACTTATGTGTTGATTTTGAAAAAAATATAATAAAGAGGAAAGAAAAGATTGTTAGTCTGACACCTAATGAATTAAAAATACTATCGGCGCTTATTAAGTATCCCGGCAAAGTGTTTACGCGTTCTGAACTAATAGAAATCGCCTTAGGAAGTGATTTTGATGGTTATGACCGAGCAATTGACAGCCACGTTAAAAATCTCCGACAAAAACTCGAGGACGATCCAAGGTCACCTGTTTACGTACTTACAATCCACGGGGTGGGTTATAAGTTTGGAGGTGAATAAAGATGAGAAGACTTCGTTCACAATTATCTCTTACAATTATGATGACGGTACTGTTTACCATAGCTGTAATTAGTCTCTTGTCAAACATAATCATTAATCGTGAATTCGAAATATATAAAGCAGAGCAGCAGAAAAAGAAAGCCGATAATATTGTGGCTAATTTCACTCAACAGTACGACTGCATAACAAAGGAATGGAATATTGAATTTATTCATGGTATGGGCATGTTTGCATTATATGACGGCTACATTATCAAAGTTTATGATAAAAGCGGTGAAATAGTTTGGGATGCACAAAACCATGACATGGCTATGTGTGCGCAAGTTATGCATGAGATAACGGAAAGAATGATAGAAAGACGACCTGATATTAGTGGTGAATTTCTCTCACATGATTACACGCTTTCCGTGAAGGGGCAGGAGATAGGTTCTATGGTGGTCAGCTATTTCGGACCGTTTTTTTTCAGTGAAAGTGATTTTCACTTTTTAGATACCTTAAATGTTGTACTTATAATTATTGGAGTTATATCACTATTCTTATCTTTGATAATTGGAAGTTTATTAGCAGCTCGTATTGCACGTCCAATAAGAAAGACGGTATATATTGCGAAGCGGATATCGGAAGGCAATTATTCCATACGTTTTGAAGGTAAGACAAAATTAAAAGAACTAGATGAGCTTGCAGTTGCTATCAACTGTCTTACAGAAGGGCTTGCCGAGCAGGAAAACTTAAGAAAACGTCTTACTGTAGATGTTGCACACGAACTGCGGACTCCGCTCACAACACTTGCCTCACACCTAGAAGCGATGATTGAAGGCGTATGGGAACCAAGTGTAGATAGGCTGCAAAGTTGCTACGAAGAAATCAGTAGGCTTTCGGGATTGGTGTCTGATTTGGAACGCCTTGCTAAAACGGAAAGCGATAATCTGGTATTAAATAAATCGGATGTTGATTTAATGGTTATTGCACATTCCTGTTATGATAGATACGAAATAGAGGCGAAAAAGAAAAATATTTCACTCGTAATAGCAGGCACTTCAACAATTGTGCATGCGGATAAGGACCGACTGAGTCAGGTAATGGAAAACCTACTTTCTAATGCGATTAAATATACACCTGAGTATGGTCACATTCGTATTGAAGTAAGGGATGCAGAGGAAAGTAGTATTATTATGATTGAGGATGATGGAATAGGTATCCCTGAGCAAGAGCTATCTCTGGTATTTGAGCGTTTTTACCGTACCGATAAGTCTCGTAATCGAAAAACAGGAGGAGCTGGAATAGGACTTGCTATCGTGAAGTCTATTGTAACAGCACATGGAGGAACTGTGCAGGCGGAAAGCAGTGCAGAACAAGGCAGTCGTTTTACCGTAACATTGCCGAAATAAACTATAGACATTTTGACACTCGAATCCCCAAAATGATATAATGGAGAGGTATTACCGTAAATGAGTGTATAGATTGGAGTAATTATGAAGGACATACAATTAAAATATAAAGATAAAAATCAAGTAAGTGATATTATCTATAATGCAGAAGGTCAAAAAGCAGGAGAATTACACTTTGATGGAGACGTTGGATATATTGTATATCCTGTATTAGAGAAATTACCTTATATAAAGCATGGTTTCTCGACTCGATTAGGTGGTGTAAGTAAGGAACATCTCACATCGATGAATCTTAGCTTTTCTAGAGGTGATGAAGAAGAAAATGTTAGGGAGAATTACCGTAGAATTTGTAGAGCAATTCATATTGATCCAAGTGATTTGGTATTCTCAGACCAAGTACATGATACGAAGATACATGTTGTAACAGAGAAAGACAGAGGAAAAGGGTATCGTTATCCTAGAGAACTAGAAGGGATAGATGGCTTGATTACGGAGTGTTCCAATATACCACTTGTTACGTATTATGCAGATTGTGTACCTTTGTATTTTGTAGATACTAAGAATAAAGCAATCGGATTATCTCATTCTGGCTGGAAGGGTACGGTAAACAAGATGGCTGTGCACACGGTTAGGGCTATGAATGAAGAATTTGGTACCAATCCAGAAGATGTGATTGCGGTAATTGGACCATCTATCTGTAGAGACTGCTATGAGATTAGTGAAGATGTAGCTATGGAATTTGTGAAAGCGTATCCTAAGGAAATTGCAGATACCTTGTTAGAAAAGAAGACAGGTGGAAAATATCAATTAGACTTATGGTTAGCAAATAAAGCAAATTGTGTGGAAGCAGGAATACCAAGCGAAAACATAACGAATTCTAATATCTGTACTTGTTGCAATCACGAGGTGTTCTTTTCGCATCGTGCATCAAAGGGAATGCGTGGAAATCTAGCAGCATTTCTTTCTAGAGAATAAATATTAAGAATAGAGATCAAAAAGAACAACTTTTCTACGCTTCATGTCATTTTGTGAATAGATAGGTTCATAAATGACACATAGCTATAAAAGTTGTTCTTTTATTAAATTATCTTTTGAGTTTCCAGCATGATACTTTCTTACTATTTTCTATATAATTTGAATTGAAATAAGGGAAAGTTAATGTTAAACTAAATATGGATTAATATAGTAAAAATTAAATAATATAGAATACATAGGTAATAAGTATTATCTTTAGGAGGCAATATGGCAATAGTTGAAGTAGTTAAGTATAACGGAGGTCCAGACGTATTTGCTTGGAAATATCCTAGTGAGGAGTTGGGGACTTGGACACAATTAATCGTTAATGAGTCTCAGGAGGCTGTATTAGTTAAGGGTGGAAAAGTACTTGATGTGTTTGGTAGCGGAAGACATACGCTAGATACATCTAATATACCAATCCTAAATAAGGTTGTGAATCTACCATTTGGTGGACGTTCTCCTTTTACAGCAGAAGTGTGGTATATTAACAAGGTATATTCATTGGATATCAAATGGGGTACAGCATCCCCTATACAGATACAAGATCCAAAGTACGGAGTGTTTATTCCAGTACGTTCCAATGGAGTATTTGGAATCCATATTGAAGACTCAAAGAAATTCTTAATTAAATTAGTAGGAACACTTTCTGTCCTTGATAAAGCAAGTATTGTGAAGTTCTTTAGGGGCGTATATATAACGAAGGTAAAAGATGCCGTATCCCAATATTTAATACATAACCAAGTAAGTGTACTTGAAATAAATGCATATATTGATGAACTCTCTTCTTTTATGAAGGAACGTATTGAACCAACCATGAAAGAATATGGGATTACACTTGTTAATTTCTATGTAAATGATCTTAGCATACCAGAAGATGATTCAGCTGTAATCAAATTAAAAGATGCACTAGCAAAACGTGCAGAGATGAATATTATTGGCTACAACTATCAACAAGAGAGATCCTTCGATACGTTAGAGGGGGCAGCTAAGAATTCAGGTTCATCATCAGCGCCGATTATGGGAGCGGGTCTTGGACTTGGAATGGGAGTAGGACTTGGTGGTACGGTAGGTAATGCATTTGGTTCAATTTCAGGAGAAATTAACACGAGTAATGGTGCCGCGAATAAACATAAAGAATGTCCAAAGTGTCATGCTGCTATGAGGAAAGAACAACGTTTCTGCGGAACTTGTGGATTTGATACAGAGAATGGGAAAGAAGATAAGATTAGTAAGAATGCTGGGACTACATGTAGCAATTGTGGAGCAAAATTAGACAAGAATATGAAGTTCTGTTCGGAATGCGGTAATAAGTATAATCCATGCCCACAATGCGGTTATGATATGCCTGATGATGCTACCAAATGTGATAAATGTGGATATGAGATGCCAAAAAGCTGTTCTGGCTGTGGAAACATGGTAGCAAAGAACGTGAAGTTTTGTCCTGAATGTGGTATGTCAATGGAAAAAAAATGTCCTAAGTGTGGGATATCTATAGAAGGATCACCTAAATTCTGTCCAGAATGCGGTGAGAAGTTAGAATAGGGGGAGAAGATGAAGAACAGAACCAGCGCAATCTCAATTATTGGAGTTGTTTTAGTAGTATTCACTGGTATTTTATTTGCTTTGTTGACAGAAGATAGAAGGACATCAATGTTTATTTGTCTTGGTTTTATGGTAGGAGCTGAGATAGTGTTCTTTGGGGGATTATTAGCCATTGAATATTTAAGTAGAACTACATCGCAGATCATAGTAAGAACAGTATGCGGTATTATCTTAGGTGTTGGCTCGTTAGCTTCCATTCTTGTATCGTGTATCTATATGGGCCGAGATATTGATAGTTTACGAGGATTTTATTCATGGCAACTAATCATTTGGGTGTTTGCAGTTGTGGTACTTACCATTGGCTATTTTACGGCATCTAGCGTTAATAATTCCGATAGCAGAACAATGAATGCGGTTATGACATTGGCTGTTGTAGTTGATCAACTTACCACCTTAAGTGAGGACATTAGAAATTCAAAGTATAAGGAACAACTTAAAAAAATAGCAGACGAGTTACGCTATAGTGACACTTCGTCACTTGCGCCAAGTGACGATCTTATTCAGAATGCGGTAGCAAAGTTAGAGTTAGCGTTAGTACAAGAGTATGGCGAAGATGAAAAAGATAGTGAAATTAAGAATTTACTTTCGGAGATTCTAGTATTAATAAATAAAAGAAAACAAGAAGTAAAGTTAACTAAAGTAGGGGGAATCTAAGGTGAATAAAGGAAAAGGCGCGCTTGTATTAAGCAAAATCATAGAAAAGATACAGTTGGTTTTTGGAGTAATCTTCACTTTTATGTTTGGACTTGCAACAATAGCGGTAATTGTTAGTGGAGACGGATTAGCAGGAATTGTTCTTGGTGCTATAATTACGGGATTAGGAATATGGTTAATTATACTAAGTAAAAGAAGAAAAAAATTAATTTTTGATTTTAAAACATATGTAGCAAGATTATCTACTGATCCCACTGGCTCTATTGAGAATTTGGCACTGGGTTTAGGGACATCACAAGATGTAGTTATTAAGAACTTGCAACAAATGATTATTAAAAGGTATTTTGTTAATGCTTATATTGACTCTTTAAATAATCGAATTGTATTAGCACATGTAGGGGGACAAATGAATAATACCTCTACTATGCAAACTGCGAGTAATCCTTATATGAACAATCAGAATGCTAAAGATATGGAGTATGTGAGTGTTACATGTAAAAATTGCGGTGGAATTAATAAAATACTAAAAGATGAAGTGGGCGAATGTGAATATTGCGGTTCTCCTATTAATAGATAGAAAGGTAAGAAATTATGGCAAGAGAAGCAAAAAGCTCACCTTCATGGGGAGTGGTAATCTTTTTATTAATAATATTTTGGCCAGTTGGCCTATATCTGCTATTTAAAAAAATCTCAACAGGGGATACTTTAGGAGAAGGAAAAGTACTCAGAGTGGTCGGCTGGATGTTTATTGTAATAGCTATCGTATATATTTCTCTAGGTGAATCTAACTTAGTGGTATCAGAAAATGCTGAAAATGTTGAAAGCACTATTGAAGTATTAAGAGGAGTAGGAAGCTTTTTCTTCATTGGTGGCGTAATTATGATAATCATGGCTAAAAGAAAACGAACGAAAGCCAACAGGTATAGAAAATACATAGCGATTGTTGAAAATAACAGAGTAAGACAAATAGATAGTATTGCTAGTGCATTTCCAACCACTTATGAAAAAGCGCATGATGATCTACAAGAAATGATTAATAAAGGTTTCCTTGAAGATGCTTATATTGATGAGAGTAAACGTGAAATTGTACTTGTAAATTCAGTTACTGAAAGTAACATGGCGGGACAATTGCAGGGAAATCAACCACAATATGATCAGTCACAATTTATTAAAGATCCACTTAGTCAACTACTATTTGAAGAACAGCAATTACAACAACAACTAATTAGAGGACAACAGCCAAGTAAACAATCAAGTCAATATAGTCAGATACATGTTAGTCAAACAATTATTACAAACCAACAGCCGAATACTGAACAAAAAGAACCTCCTAAAAAGAAGGAACCTCGTATTGTTATCTGTAAAAACTGTGGAGGTAATAATAAGATTATTGGCGGTGATATTGGAGAATGTGAATACTGTGGTTCGCCTATCGAATAATTATTCCTGTTTTTATATACTATTAGAATAGTAAAAACTATAATTTTGAAAAATAAAGGACTGTGTACAGCTAGCAAAGTAGCTTGTATAACAGTCCTTTTGAGATGTATTATTTTCTTATATCAGCTAAGAGTTCTTGAATTCGTATTGTAGGATCTAGTATATCGTTAACGGAGGTATCATGATTTAACGTATTGATTATTAGACTAATATATTTGCTTAGATCAACACTAGTATAATATGGTTTACTCTTTAATTCCTCTGATGCGTATGCTAAGTTAGTAGTGTAGATTTGGCTAATAACACCATCTTCATAAGCTTTATCAAAACGCGCAAAGCCTTCTGAGAATAAGCCGAAAGTAGCAGCGATATAGATGTTTCTCGCATGACGTTTCTTAAGTTCATAAGCAGTTTCAATCACGGTTGTACCAGATGCTATCATATCGTCAACGACGATTATGTCTTTATCCGCTACATTATTGCCTAAGAATTCAAAACCAAGCACGGGATTTTTACCATGAGTATTCTCTTTGGTAGTATAGTTTCTTCTCTTATAGAACATACCCATATCAACCCCAAGAACATTAGCATAATACACAGCACGACTCATACCGCCGTCATCTGGACTAACAATCATTAGATTTTCTTTATCGAAGGTAATGTCATTTTGTGTGTGAGCAATCTCACGAATGAATTGTAAAGCAGTGGTGAAATTATCAAATCCCTGTATTGGGATAGCATTCTGTACAGTAGGATCATGAGATTCAAATGTAATAATGTTCTTAACACCCATACTTGCTAGTTCTTGAAGGGCAGTGGCGCAGTCAAGAGATTCTAATACGTTACGACGGTTTTGTCTATTCTCATAGAGATAAGGAAGAATAACGGTTGTACGATATGGTTTTCCATTACAAGCAGCGATAATACGCTTGATATCTTGAAAGATATCATCTGGTGAAGTGAAAGTTGTATATCCAGAAGCTTGATATTCACCACTATGATTGGTAACATCGGCAATAATATATAAATCCTTTCCGCGAACGGATTCATTTAATTTTGCTTTTGCTTCACCAGAACCAAATCGAAAGCAATCTGCATCAAGAAGATAACTATCGGATTGATAACCGATTCGAGTAAGTGCATGGGCTTTTTCTCTTGCGCTATCATTATTTCTGTAATGGATAATGTCATTGTTCACTAAAGATCCAAGATCTTCACAGCTTGAATGAGCGTATATTTTAAGGGGAGCGACTGGAATATATTCGCTGAATGAGACTTTTGTCATGAGTACCTCCTATTTGTGTCACACGTAATTATTCTCTATCATTTATAACACCCTAAAACAAATTCGTCAATAAGAAACAATTGTGATTAACAATGACATGATAATTATGTATGGAATAAAATTCTAGATAAAATAATGGCATAAATGGACTAAAGTAAAAAGCAAGTTTACAATTAGACGATAAATTGGTATTATATAAGTTATGCTTTAAAAATATTTGGGTAATTATAAAGTTAAGATGATTAATAAGAAGCGAATAGACAGAATGCATTCGAACTTATTAGTGGAACCATATAGATAGAAAGGAAAGAAAGCCATGTTAAAAAAAGATCATATTGTAAAAAGTGTGGCTGCAGGCAGCATAGCCGATGAACTAGATATAGAACCAGGAGATATTCTATTAAGAATTAATGGAAACGAGATACAAGACGTATTTGATTATCATTATTTGGTCAATGATGAATTCCTTGAACTACTGATTCTTAAACCAAACGGTGAAGAGTGGGAATTAGAGATCGAGAAAGAGTACCAAGAAGATCTTGGGATTGAATTTGATGAAGGATTAATGGACAAATATCGTACTTGTCGTAATAAATGTATCTTTTGCTTTATTGATCAGAATCCAAAAGATATGAGAGATACTATATATTTCAAAGATGATGACTCTAGATTATCTTTCTTACAAGGTAATTATATTACATTAACTAATATGTCAGATGAAGATATTGACCGAATTATCTTATATAAATTAGCTCCAATTAATATATCCGTCCATACTACCAACAAAGAACTTCGCTGCAAGATGCTAAATAATCGTTTTGCAGGAGAAGCATTAGATAAGATTAAGAAACTCTACGAGAACGAAATCGAAATGAATAGCCAGATAGTATTATGCAAAGGCTATAATGATGGAAAAGAACTCGACAAATCAATTGAAGATTTATCACAGTATATACCTTATATGCGAAGTTTATCTGTTGTTCCGATTGGTTTGACAAAGTACCGTGATAATCTTACTCAAGTTGAAAAATTCACGAAGGAAGATGCAATTCAGGTATTAGAACAGATTCACTCATGGCAAGAACGAATTAAAGAAAAACATGGATCAAGATTCGTATTTGCTAGTGATGAGTGGTATATTACAGCTGGACTTCCAATTCCAGATGCAGATTATTATGAAGGTTTTGGACAGATTGAAAATGGTGTTGGTATGGTACGCTCTTTAATAGAAGAAGTACAGGATTATCTTGAGGAAGTAGAAGGTAATACAAGCGCAAGAAAGATATCAATGGCAACAGGTAAGTTAGCAGCACCATTCATAGAAGAATTAGCAAAAGATGTTACGACGAAGTATTCGAATATTGAAGCCAACGTATATGCAATTGAAAACGAGTTCTTTGGTAAAGATATTACGGTAGCAGGATTGCTCACAGGGCAAGATATTATTAAACAGCTCAAAGGAAAAGATCTAGGAGAGTATCTGATATTACCAAGTGTATTACTAAGAGATGATGAAGATGTATTACTTGATGATTTGCGTATCTCAGATATAGAAAGAGAACTTGGAATTAAGATAAGAATCTGTAAAGAAGATGGAAAATCATTTGTAGAAACTATGGTATCATAGATAAAATGAGTATGTAATTAGCAGAAAAACATTTGTAAAACAAAATAAGAAACAGTTTACAAAAACAACAATTATTGTTATTATGTTAAGGACAAGTAAATAAAATTAGGTGAACTGAACCCCATGTAATTTTATTTAGAGAACAGAATGAAGTGATAGAGAATAGTAACTAGTTTGGTGGAAGTGTTGAACTAGTAAATCGATGTAAGATATAAGTTAAGGAGAAATAGAAATGAGTAAACCGATTGTAGCGATTGTAGGACGTCCAAACGTTGGAAAATCTACATTGTTTAATGCTCTTGCCGGGGAGAAAATCTCAATTGTTAAGGATTATCCTGGGGTAACAAGAGATCGTATATATGCTGATGTCACTTGGTTAAATTATCAATTCACAATGATTGATACAGGTGGTATTGAGCCAGAAAGTAAAGATTTAATGTTAAAGCACATGCGTGCACAAGCTGAAATCGCAATTGAGACAGCAGATGTAATTTTATTCATAACCGATGTACGTCAAGGTGTTGTAGATTCAGATTTTAAAGTAGCAGACATGCTTAGAAAATCAGGCAAACCAGTTATCTTAGTTGTTAATAAGGTAGATAGTTTTGAAAAGTTCATGCCAGATGTATATGAATTCTATAATCTTGGAATTGGTGATCCAGTTCCTGTATCTGGCGCTTCTCGTCTTGGTATGGGAGATATGCTTGATGAAGTAGCAAAACACTTCCCAGAAAGTGCGACAGAAGAAGAAGAGGATGAAAGACCACGTGTTGCCATTGTTGGTAAACCAAACGTAGGTAAATCTTCAATCATCAACCGTCTAGTTGGAGAGGAACGTGTTATCGTATCGGATATAGCAGGTACAACACGTGATGCTATCGATACAGCAATTACATGGCAAGATAAAGAATATGTATTCATTGATACAGCTGGTCTTAGACGTAAGAGCAAGATAAAAGAAGAATTAGAACGTTATAGTATTATCCGTACAGTAACAGCGGTAGAACGTGCCGACGTTGTTATAGTAGTAATCGATGCAAGCGAAGGTGTAACAGAGCAAGATGCAAAGATTGCCGGTATTGCCCATGAAAGAGGAAAAGGTGTTATTATTGCTGTTAATAAGTGGGATGCCATTGAGAAAAACGATAAAACTATCTATGAGCATACAAAGAGAATTCGTGAAATTTTATCTTATATGCCTTATGCAGAGATCGTATTTATCTCAGCTAAAACAGGACAACGTGTTAATAAAATCTTTGATATAATGGATGTTGTTATTCAAAATCATGCACTTCGTGTTGCAACTGGTGTGTTAAATGAAATCTTAATGGAAGCAGTAGCAATGCAACAACCACCTTCAGATAAAGGTAAGCGTTTGAAGCTTTACTATATAACACAAGTAGCTATTAAACCACCTACTTTTGTTATCTTTGTAAATGACAAACAATTAATGCATTATTCATATACAAGATATATTGAGAATAAGATTAGAGAGGCGTTTGGTTTTTCTGGTACCTCACTCAAATTTATAATCCGAGAAAGAAAGGAGAAAGAATAGAATGATCGATATATTGATTTGCTTATGCATAGGATATGCGTGTGGTTGCATTTCAACTGGTTATATAGTTGGCAAGGCAAATAATATAGATATAAGAAATTATGGTAGTGGGAATGCTGGTACAACGAATGCAATACGTACGTTAGGAGTAAAAGCGGGGGCGATTACTTTCCTAGGGGATGCATTTAAAGCATTGATACCTATTTTAATAATTCGATTATTTTTGTTTCAAAATTCTGCTATGGAGTCGCAATTATTAGCACTCTATACAGGACTCGGAGTTATACTAGGCCACAATTACCCTTTCTGGCTACATTTTAAAGGCGGAAAGGGAATTGCTGCCACAGGCGGCGTTATTCTAGCATTCGACTGGAGAGTCGCTTTAGTTGCATTATGTGGTTTTGTGATTATTACAGCAGTTACAAGATATGTATCCTTAGGTTCTTTGTTGGTATCCATTATCTTTCCAATTGGTGTTGTACTGTTTTATCGAAATAATCCGCAATTCCTACATATGCTAATTGTCAGTTGTTTTTTCACAGTGTCAGCTTTTTATAAACATAAAGGTAATATAAAAAGACTGTTAAATGGAACAGAGAACAAGTTAGGGCAAAAAGTAGATGTAAAATAACGAAGTTACCGGGAGGTATTGTGATAAATGAGTAAGGTTACGGTATTAGGAGCGGGAAGCTGGGGAACAGCGCTTTCAATCGTATTAGCGAATAATGGTCATGAAGTAATTCTTTGGTCTGCACTGCAACCAGAGATTGAGATGTTACAAACTCATAGAGAACAGATCGATAAATTACCAGGAACGAAATTACCTGATAATATAGAAATAACAGGAGATCTTCCTTATGCATGTGAGAATCCAGATTTAATAGTTTTCGCAGTTGCATCTCCTTATGTGAGATCTACTGCAAAGCTTGCAGCGCCTTTTATTAAAGAAAAACAAATGGTAGTTAATGTAGCAAAAGGTATTGAAGAAACTACACTAATGACTTTAAGTGAGATTATTGAAGAGGAACTTGATAATGCAGATGTAGCAGTATTATCAGGCCCTAGTCATGCGGAAGAAGTAAGTAAAGGTATACCAACTACCTGTGTAGTAGGTGCGCATACTAAGGAGACAGCATGTTTTATTCAAAACATATTCATGAATGAAAGATTTCGTGTATACACAAGTCCAGACATCGTAGGCATTGAATTAGGTAGTTCTTTAAAGAATGTAATCGCATTAGCGGCAGGAGTTGCTGATGGTCTTGGTTATGGAGACAATACAAAGGCTGCCCTAATTACAAGAGGAATTGCAGAGATGAGTCGTCTTGGAATTGCTATGGGTGGAAGAATGGAAACCTTCGCTGGTTTATCAGGTGTTGGGGATCTGATCGTTACTTGCACAAGCAAACATAGTCGTAATCGTGGAGCTGGATACCTTATGGGCAAAGGCTACACAATGAAGGAAGCGATGGACGAAGTAAAGCAAGTAGTTGAAGGTGTATATTCAGCAAAAGCAGCACTTGGATTAGCTAAGAAGTACGATGTATCTATGCCAATCGTAGAACAGATTAATAAAGTTTTATTCGAGGACAAGTCTGCGAAAGAAGCAGTAACTGACTTATTACTTCGTGATAAGAGAAGAGAATATTCTGACCTTGAGTGGGAAAAATAGAAAATAGATAAAAGCACGCTATGGAACGAACTTTACGTAAATTTCATAGCGTGTTTTTGATTTTTAAAGATATGGAGGTGTATGCTATGTGTGGTAGATATTATGTAGATGATGATACAGCAAAAGAGATACGAAAATTACTGGAACATCTAGATGCTAGATTTGATAGAGGAAAAGAAGGAAAAGTAGAGAAGAATTATGTAAGCAAAGAAGTTGTTGAATCCAGAAATGATATGATAAAAAGGGCATTAGAAGTACGAGGTGAAATCTTTCCAACTAATAATGTTCCTATCTTAGTTGGTGATAGGAAGATTGAACTAACTATGTCCAAATGGGGATTTACAGCGCCAACCGGAAAAGGTGTATTGATTAATGCGAGAGCAGAAACTGCATTCGAGAAGAAAACCTTTCGTGAGAGCCTTATAAGCCGTAGGTGTGTTATACCAGCAGCAGGATTTTACGAATGGGATTCGGATAAGAACAAGATCTATTTTACGATCCCTGAAAAGCGATGTATGTATATGGCTGGCTTATATCGTTTTGAAAAAGAAGAGAGTAGATTTGTTATTTTAACAACGGCAGCCAATGCTTCCATAAAAGACATACATGACCGAATGCCATTAATACTTGATGAGGAGACGGTGCCTGAGTGGATTTGCAATAATAATGAAACCAATGAATTGCTTCATCGTGTGCCAGCTCTTCTACATCCTAACGCTATGTATTATCAACAAAAACTTCCATTTTAATAGTTAATACAAACAAGTCGCAATATACTTGACATTTGGAAGAATAAACACTAAAATATTTGTAGTTAATTGTATAAAATTTACAAGTAAAGATGCTTGATACTGTGATGCCCATAACAAGGAAACAGATCAAGTATTTTTATATTCTGTTACTTTAATACGGCGAAACAGTGATTTATTGCAGGTGAGATAAATTACAATATTAATGCATGTATATTGTGAAACAAGCATATGTAATAAAAGGTACAAGTATTGTACTAAAACTCTTTTTCATGTCGAGAACATATCAGTGTTTGTTTCCATTACAAAGAGTTTTGCAATTAACTACAAAACTATAATAGGAGAGAGGGAATAGAATGCGTAAAAGATGGCTGGCAGTTGCTATAGCAACAACACTTTCGTTCACTAGTATTGTTCCGCCACAATACTTACATGCGGCATTAGATCCTAACTATGCTAAGAGTGAACTAACAGTTTCGAGTGGTACAAGAGAGAAACAGGCATTATCAAACAATACCATAGAGGATAGTCTCTATCAAAAAGATGAAGATGTTACAATTATCGTTGAGCTAGACGATCGTTCATTATTAGATCGATATGATAATGGTAACAGTACATATCAAGCAAGAAGCTTTAGCACAGATGTAAGATCATATCTTGAATCTGATGAAGCGCAGTTAACTAACGAAGAGATGATTCAAACACAGAATCAATTTGCGTCAAGTATTAAGAGTATGAATAAGGCGCGCACTACTTCGAGTGAGGTGTTGTATCATTACACAACGGTTATGAACGGATTTGCAATAAAAGTAAAATATGGACAACTTAAACAAATAAAAGAAATGCCAGGAGTTAAAACCGCATATGTTACGAGAACCTATGAATTAGAACCAGATATGACCACAAGTAATGGAATGATCGAATCAGAAGTTGCACATGCCTTGGATTATAACGGAGAAGGTATGGTAGTGGCTATTCTAGATACAGGCTTGGATACAGCACATGAGGCATTCGCAGAAGAAGGATTAACTGCTGAAGGTCTATCAAGTGTAAGGATCACAGAAGATGTAGTTTCTCAGGCAAAAGCAACGAATGATGTAGCAGATGGGCAATACATCAGTGCAAAAGTACCATTTGCGTATGATTATGCAGACAAAGACAATGAGGTTACACCATCGGTAGAGGCAGTTGAGGTGTATAGTAACGATCATGGAACACATGTAGCTGGCACAGTTGCAGGAAATAGCACTACAATTCAAGGTGTTGCTCCACAAGCTCAGCTAGTGATTATGAAAGTGTTCAGTGATGTTGGAAAAGGAGCAAGTACGGAGGATATACTTGCAGGCTTAGAAGATGCTGTTAAGCTACATGTTGATACAATTAATATGAGTCTTGGTTCTGCTAGTGGATATTCTATAGGAGAAGAAGAAGGTGTACAAGAGGTATACGATCGTATTGCTGCAGCTGGTATTAACCTAGCAGTATCAGCAGGTAATAATTATAGTGCAACATACAATAATGAGGCAGGCGGTGCTTTCGCAAGCAATCCGGATACTTCAGTTGTAGGATCACCATCTACATATAATGCATCGACGTCTGTTGCAAGTTGTATTAACACGCATTATTATTCCCATTACTTCAAATTAGCGGAGCAAGTATTCGACTATTCAGAGACAGCTGTTGGAAGTCAACCTACGTTAACAGGGCTTGATACCGCTGTAGATGGAAAGGGAACTATGTATGATTATGTGGTAGTTCCTAATGCAGGAGATGTAGTAGACTATGAAGATGTTGATGTAGCTGGTAAAATCGCTGTTGTAAATCGTGGTAGCATTTCTTTCAATGAGAAGGTAGTGAATGCAGCAAGCGGTGGAGCAATTGCAGTAGTCGTTGCGAATAATACAGATGGAACTATTAACATGGCTATTGAAGATTATACAATTCCAGCTGTATCTGTAACGAAGGTACAGGGGGCTGAACTTAATAAGGCAGCTGATAAGAAAATAACTATATTTAGTAATGTGGAACATTTTGCATCAAATAATGCGAAGAAAATGTCTGATTTTTCTTCACCAGGAGTAACACCTGACCTTAAGTTAAAACCAGAGATTACGGCACCTGGTGAGAATATTTATTCTTCCTTACCATTCCATAATTCCTATGGTTCTATGTCTGGTACATCTATGGCAGCACCTCATATCGCTGGAACGTTTGCCTTGGTGAAACAGTACATAACGAAAGAGTCTTTAGCCGCGGTAAGGGGTGGAAGTGCAGAATTAGCCAATCAATTATTAATGAGTACGGCAATGCCATTAACGGATGAGAATGGTGTATATTATTCTCCTCGTAAGCAAGGAAGTGGACTTGTTAATGTAGGTAATGCAGTAACAACACCGGCTTATCTATATGTAGACGACCAAACAATTAATTATAGACCGAAATTAGATATTAAGGATAGCATAACAGGTGAATATGAAGCAGATTTTGTCGTTCAATCTGCAACAGGTGCAGCTATTACATATAATCTCGATGCTGTAACATTAACGGAAACAGCAGATAAATATGGGTATATCCTTGAACAATCACAGGATATCTCTAATATGGTAGCAATCGAGTACACAGTTGACGGAGTAGTTAGTGATACTGTTACAGTACCTGCGGGAGGAAGTGCTACAGTACGTGTCAATATTACCTTATTAGATGCTGCTAAATCTTATATCGACGACACTTTTGAGAATGGTGAATTTGTTGATGGATTTATTTTCTTAACATCAGATGAAGGAAACAAGGCATTATCTCTTCCATTTATGGGTTTTTATGGGGATTGGGCAAAGGCACCTATCATGGACAACTCAACAATATATGATAACTATTGGTACGGTACAGGTGATAATGAATTATATCAACAAACAGTTGGCTACCTTTTGGCAGATGAAGGCTCACATCTATTAGGTGTAAATCCTTATGATGATTGGGCGTATACCTTATTAGGCAATGGACTTAGTGTGTATTCGTATCCGGATTATTATAGGAATTACATGTTACAGCTTGATCCAAACAAGATTGCAATTTCACCAAATGGAGATGGCTATAACGATGATTTGTATGGTACACAATTTAGTTTGTTAAGAAATGCACGTACAATCACAAGTGAGGTAACAGACTCCAGTCAAAAAGTAGTATATGAAAACGGTTGGGAATTCGAAACAAAGACTACTTATTATAGTGCAATATCAGCGATGAACCCATCCTTTGATAAATTGGTATGGACACCAGGAACAATTAAAAACAATGAGGTATATACTTACACGGTATCAGGTACACTGGATTACGAAGGATCAGAACGAAACGTAAAGAATAGTATCAGTTTCCCTATTACAATTGATATTGAGAATCCAACACTTAAGAATCTTAAGATTGTTAAGGAAGCGGATAGGGTATATGCAACATTTGATGTAACGGACAATCAATACGTAGCGTTTGCAGGTTTGTATGATTTAACAGGTAAATCTATCACAGTAATCGATCAGGCGGCTGGAGAATCCTATACAGTGGGCGAGTTGGTAAATGAGCCTACGAAAGCAGCAACCACAGCAATGAAATTAGAACTAACTGATTACGTAGCAGCCACGAAAGATAATTTCGTTATTCGTCTTTGCGATTATGCAGGTAATGAAAAAGCATTTACCTGTACACAAGCAGGTGTAGTAATTGGTTCTAGTAGTGGTGGATCAGAAGGTGGTGGAACAACTCCAGGAGTACCAGATCCAAAACCAGACTATGACTTAGACAAAGAAACAATTGTAATTGAAGCAAAATCTGAAGTCACAGAGATTAAACCAGCTGATTTAAAAGAGACACTTGAGAATAAGGATGTTACTGAAATCACTGTAGTTGTTACACAAAAAGAAACTAGTAATATAATTAAGTTGACAAAAGAAACGTTAGATGCTATTGCCACAGCCAATAAGGATTTAACCATTGTGATCAAAGATGTAGATGGTAAGGTTGTCGGAACTTGGACGTTCAAAGCATCAGATGTAAAGAATGTATCCGGCTTATATGATGATATTATCTTGAATATTCAATCTACAACTGTAACAGAAGCGAAACAGGCAGATTCTACGATTAGTAAAATCTTTGGTGATGCAAGTGTGAATGGTATCTATGTAGATTTAGGTCAAAAACAAGCGCTTGTTGCAGAAGGTAAATTATCTGTCTCGTTCGCTCGTGTAGAAGGTGTAAACAAAGGTAGTCGTGTATATATCTATCGTGTAAACGAAAAAACAGGTAAGCTAGAAACCATCGTTGGTGGCTATTCGCAATATGTTGATAGTGATGGTATCGTAACATTTCCTGTATTAGACGGTGGAAAATATGTAATACTTACAACAAAGGCAGATTCAAAACAAATAACTTCTCTACAGAGCCAAATTGCAGTAAAAGTAAAGAATAAGACCGTAAATAAAGGTAAATCAACTACAGTTGCTGTTGATCTTCCTTCCTGTTTACAAGTTGTATCAAAACTTACTGATAAAACGACTTCAGAAGGTGTTGGTGCAGTAACAATCTCTTATAAAACATCGAATAAGAATGTTGCAACCGTTAATAAGAGTGGTAAAATTACAGCAAAGAAAAAAGGAACAACAACAATAACGGCTGTAATTTCCTTATATAGTGGAAAGCAAAAGATTGTTAAGATGAAGATAACTGTTAAATAAGTTAAACTTATTTAGGGAAGGCTATTGTATGAAAGCAGTAGCCCTCCCTGTTTTTGTATAGCAGCAAGATTCCATCTTTTTTCGGTGTATAAGGTATTCTGCTTATAATCAATATTATATGATAAGAGAAAAAATTGGTTAAATAATTACTATTTACATCGAACAAATGTTCTGCTATAATGCAAATAAGAGGTGGAGTAAGAATGGATAGAGTAATTTTTCATATTGATGTGAATTCTGCTTTTTTGAGTTGGGAAGCGGTATATCGATTGAAAATTCTAGGTGAGGAAACGGATTTAAGAGAGATTGCGTCTGTAGTTGGCGGTGATGAAAAGAAGAGGCACGGGATTGTACTGGCAAAATCAATTCCTGCTAAGAAGTATGGGATACAGACAGGAGAGTCTTTGGCAGAAGCGAGAAAAAAGTGTCCCAATCTTACGATTGTTTCGCCTCAACATGACTTGTATAAACAATGTTCAGAATTGTTTATTCAATTGTTACGAGAGTATACACCCTGTGTAGAACAATATAGTATAGATGAAGCGTATATGGATATGAGTGGAACACTTTCTTTACATGGTTCACCCGTAGTAGTGGCCAATGCAATTAAAGACCGTATCTATAGAGAATTTGGTTTTACAGTGAATATTGGTGTATCTAGTAACAAGTTGCTTGCTAAGATGGCTTCTGACTTTAAGAAGCCTAATTTAGTGCATACATTGTTTCCGGACGAAATCGAGAAGAAGATGTGGCCACTTCCTGTTTCGGAATTATTCTTTGTAGGAAGAGCTACCACGAAGAAATTATTTGCTATGGGAATTAAGTCGATTGGTGATTTAGCAAAAGCAAATATTGATATACTAAAGGCACATCTAAAGAAACATGGGGAGATAATCCATAACTTTGCGAACGGAGTTGATGATAGTGTTGTATTAACAGAGACAATTGCGAATAAAGGATACGGAAACAGTACAACAGTACCTTTTGATGTAACAGACCGAGATACAGCACTAATGATTTTGTTATCGCTTAGTGAAATGGTAGGAGCCAGATTAAGAAAAGACCATGTCTATATACGAGTGATAGCTGTAAGTATTGTAGATTGTGAATTCCATCATGTTTCTCACCAGATGACATTGTTAGAACCAACCAATTTAACGAATGAGATACATGCAGCAGCTTGCCAGCTATTTGGTGAATTATGGAATGGAGAACCTCTTAGAAACTTCGGCGTTCATACAAGTAGAATTGAAGAACAGGGAGCATCAAGACAATTAAGTTTGTTTGAATTAGGACTTAAGATCGAAACGAATCAAGTGAAAGAGACAGTTGATTATCGAATAACAGAGAAACCGAATGCATTACTCAAGAGAGAGAAGTTAGAAAAACTAGACCAAACGATAGATCAGATTCGTTTAAGATATGGTATGGATTCCATTAAGCGTGCCAACTTTGTGAATAGTAAATTGGATCATATGTCAGGAGGCTCATCAAGTATTACATTACCAAAGCAAAAAGAAAAGGGAAAACCATTTGATCCCGCAAAAGGATTGGAGAAACATACGCAACAAAGCTAGGTATGTGATTATGGTACCAAATGGAGTTTGAGTTACCTAATAAGAAATTTATAATGAGGTGGAGAAATGAATGTTCCAGTTGATGTAATAGCAACTTTTAATACAGTTGGAAAAATTAAACCGAATTATATAAGATTAGAAGACTGCCAACATGAGTTGCAGACTTATAAGATTGCACAGATTGAACAGGTGAAAGAAGAAAGATATGCTGGTATGAACATGCTGTTGTTTTGCTGTAGTGTACCCATGGGAGAAGTGATACAGACAATTAAATTACGATACCACATAGATACCCATAAGTGGATGCTTGTACATTAATTTTGGTTTTATTGTACTTGATTTCTGTTGTATAAGTATGGGTTAACAAAACGATAAGATTTGATAATATCGTAATAAGTTGAAAAATGAGATACCCTTTGTTATAATGAATATGGTTTATAGAGTGTTTTCAATTATGGCAGGAGAAACTTATTGGTTTTGCAGTGCCAAGTAGAGTGGCCTGCAAAGGTTACTAGGAGATAATAAGATGGAGGCTCTAATTAATGAAAACAGATATTCAGATTGCTCAAGAAGCACAAATGGAACATATTAAAGAGATAGCAAAGAGACTTGAAATTGGCGAAGATGACCTAGAATTCTATGGTAAATATAAGGCCAAATTCACGGATGAGTTATGGGAAGAAGTAAAAGATAGACCGGATGGTAAATTGATTTTAGTTACTGCTATTAATCCAACACCAGCAGGAGAAGGTAAAACAACAACTTCTGTAGGGTTAGGAGAAGCGTTTGGAAAATTGAATAAGAAGGCGGTTATCGCACTTAGAGAACCTTCGTTAGGACCATGTTTTGGTATTAAAGGGGGTGCAGCAGGTGGTGGATATGCACAGGTTGTACCAATGGAAGATTTGAATTTGCATTTTACTGGTGATTTTCATGCAATCACATCTGCTAATAATCTATTATCAGCTATGCTAGATAACCATATCCAACAAGGTAATATATTGAATATTGATCCGAATCAAATCGTATGGAAGCGATGTCTAGATATGAATGATCGTGTACTTCGTAACATCGTGGTTGGTCTTGGTCGTAAGGTTGATGGCACTGTAAGAGAAGACCATTTTATTATTACAGTTGCATCAGAGATTATGGCTATCCTCTGTCTCGCTGCTGATATGAGGGACCTAAAAGAAAGACTTGGTAGAATTATTGTAGCGTATAATTATGAGGGTGCTCCAGTAACGGCGAAAGAATTGAATGCAGTCGGTTCAATGGCAGCATTATTAAAAGATGCATTAAAGCCAAACTTAATTCAAACATTAGAACATACACCAGCGATTATACATGGTGGACCGTTTGCGAACATTGCACATGGTTGTAACAGTGTAAGAGCAACAAAGACAGCTCTTAAACTTGCAGATTATGTAATTACAGAAGCTGGATTTGGTGCTGATCTTGGTGCAGAAAAATTCTTTGATATCAAGTGCCGCATGGCAGGATTAAAACCAAATGCAGTTGTTCTTGTAGCAACAGTAAGAGCATTGAAATATAACGGTGGAGTAGCGAAAGCAGATCTATCAGTAGAAAACCTTGATGCTCTAAAGGCTGGTATTGTTAATCTTGAAAAACATATTGAAAATCTACAAAACTATGGTGTGCCGGTTGTTGTTACGTTGAATCGTTTCATGACAGATACAGATGCAGAACTTGATTTTGTGAGAGAATTCTGTGAAGCACATGGTTGTGAATTTTCTTTATCCGAAGTATGGGAAAAAGGTGGAGAAGGTGGCATTGACCTTGCACAGAAAGTAATTAAGACGATTGAAGAAAAACCAAGTAACTTCAAAGTACTTTATGAAGACAACTTATCAATTAAAGAGAAGATCGAGACAATAGCTAAGAAGATTTATGGGGCATCAGAAGTAACATATGATGGACAAGCTTCAAAAGCAATTGAGAAGATTGAAAATCTTGGTTTTGCTACTATGCCAGTTTGTATGGCAAAGAATCAATACTCATTATCCGATGATCCTACTTTATTAGGAAGACCAATTAACTTCCCTATCCATATACGTGAAGTATATGTATCTGCAGGAGCAGGATTTGTAGTAGCGATTACTGGTACCGTAATGACTATGCCTGGTTTACCTAAGAAACCAGCAGCAGAAGGTATCGATGTGAATGAAGATGGAGTAATTACAGGATTATTCTAAGCAGAATTGATTAGATATTTAATTGCAATAAACTTTTATAGTAAACAAGTTTTTTATAAAAGACTGTTTTTATAGAAGATGAGTTTTTGTTGAAAACAAAGTATTTATATAATGAGAAATAACAGAAAAATCCCCTCATGTTGAGATAAAAATCTCTATATGAGGGGATTGCTATGTAATAGTAAATTATCTGCTATTACATAAAACATTCTTTAATACTAAGGTAATATTAGTATTTTTCTGGTTCTGGATAATCAACACCGAATGTATCAACTGTTACAGATTTCATAACTTGATCATGAGTTGGTCTATCAGAATAATCTGTTTGAGTATCAGCGATTTCATTTACTACATCCATACCTTCAATTACTTTACCGAATGCAGCATAAGCACCATCTAGGTGAGGTGAGTTTTTGTGCATAATGAAAAATTGTGAACCTGCTGAGTTTGGCATCTGCGAGCGAGCCATAGAGATAACACCTTCTGTATGTTTTAAGTTATTGTCAAATCCGTTCGATGCGAACTCGCCTTTGATTGAGTAACCTGGGCCACCCATACCAGTTCCGTCAGGACAACCACCTTGGATCATGAAACCTTTAATTACACGGTGGAAGATTAAACCGTTATAGTAACCTTTATTTACCAAAGAAATAAAGTTGTTTACTGTGTTTGGTGCGATTTCAGGATAAAGTTCTACTTTAATAATTCCACCAGTTTCTAATTCAAATGTTACAATAGGATTTTTTTCTGCCATTTTAGTTCCTTCTTTCTTGTAATTGATAGATAATTGTCATATACATTATTTGCATATTTGACAATGCTATGTATATGATAATAGAAAAAATAACGGTTGTCAAAGAAAATGTAAGATAACCAGGGAATTAAAAGATATAGCCAAAAAGTCTTTTCTTTGATACAATGAAGTTAGCATACAATTTTGCCTTCTTTATGGTGAAGTTGCAGAAGCGTTTGACGCTTATAGAAAATGTAAGGTTGATTTGAATGAAGAATTAGCAGATATCACAATCTACTTATTAGGTCTTAGCGAAATGCTTGGAATTAATCTTGAAGAGGAAATTAATAAAAAAGTAATTAAGAATAAAAGTAGAGTATATAAGGAAATCGATGGAGTTACAGTTAGAATAAGTGATTAAAAGTTTATGACTATAAAGGGCATAGTACTAAATAGGTATAAACTTTTCATAATAATATAGAGGAGTAATAAAAGGATGCAAGATAAAGAGAATTTCTTAGCTATGTTAGCTGCCATAGTTGATTTAGCTAAAGCGCAAGATAATATAATTACGATGGACGAGATTAAGGAGTTGCTAGATGACTCATCATTTACTGCTGAACAGATGGGACATGTATATGAATATCTTGCTGCAAATCAGATTAGAATTCAAGGATATATTCGCAATATTAAAGCTAATGATGAAGATGTTAATATAACTTCAATAGATAATTCCACTGATAGTGATAATGAACAAGAATATCTAGATGAAGAAAGTAAGAAGGCATTACAAGAATTAAAAGAGAGAGAAGAACGATTCGAGAAGGAAGAGGCTTCTTATATAAAAATGTATCTAGAGGATCTAGAAGCCATAAGTCCAATGGTTGATGGTGAAATGGACATGCTTATCAATTCATTACGAAAAGGAAATCGTTCTGCTAAGGAAAGACTTCTTGAACTTCATCTTGGAGAAGTGGTAGATATTGCAAGGAGTTATAAGGGGAAAGGAATTTTTGTTGGTGATTTAATCCAGGAAGGTAATATTGGATTAATGACTGCTTTAGAAGAAATCTGCACTGGAGCTAATCGTGTGCCAACAGAATCTATTCCTGATACGTTAGAATATATAGTAAATCGAATTCGAGAAAGTATGGAATTCGTAATTCACGAACAACAAGATGATAAGATCTTAGAAAATCGTATTGTTGAGAAGATTAATTTCATTAGTAGTTGTATGAAAGATTTAGCAGAAGAATTTGGTAGAGAAGCAACACTAGATGAATTAGTGGAGTTTACTAAATTAGAAAAATCAGAGATAGCAGATATTATGGAATTGGCAAAAGATGCGTTATCTGTTTCAAATGATGAGGAAAAAGAATAATTAAAGGACGATAGTAATAAAGAAAAATAAAGAAGAATAATAAAGAAGAATAATAAAGAATAATATAGAGAAAAGACTTATGTGGGCATATTCAAGTAGGGCCCATATAAGTCTTTTTTGACACTATTCAAGATTTAATTTCTTTTTAAGAATATGATGAATACCTAGATAGAAGATTACTGTAATGAATATAGAACCGAGTATCATAATAGGTAAAAGGATGTGAATATATGAAAGTATATTATTAGGATCCTTCACAAGTATTCCTATCGGCACAATTGCAATCAAAGCAGCAACTTGTAATATCGTACTGAGTGCAATATATGCTATCAAGGAGCCTATTAGTTTGTTTTGGGTAATCATCTGGCCAATTGATATGCATAAGTAGTAGAATAAGGTCTGTAATGCTATCGCTAAAATTACTAAGATAATTATATAGATTATATTCCCTATACCAAGATAATCTACAAAGTTTGATAAGGAGAAAGATTGCATTGGTATATCTAAATGAACTGAGCGTGAAACGGTATTACCTACAAGGAATATACTGGCGAATACCAAGAAAAAAGTAACAATTGTGCTAAGCATAGCAGTAGTTAGTTTAGATAGTATTAGCGCATGCGTACTTGCTGGTAAGGTAAACATTAGATAGCCTTCTCCGGTCATAAAGTTCTTGTAAAAACGGTAGATTACTAGGACGATTGTAAAAGCAGACAACAAAATCAAACTTAGGATATATCCGAAAAAGAATAAATTGGTTATGAATGGTAAATTATCGGTGATAAATGATATATAACTAAGACCTATTACCGTGATCGTAGTGAAGAATAATATGATGTATAATGGAATTAAGTATCGTAAGTTAGCTTTACATTCGTGTTTTAATAATTTGGTATACATCTAAACACCTCCCTAAAATAAGAATCAATTGTCATATGATTGTCGTTGCGAATACTATCTGCGCTTTCGTGAAGCATTACCGTTCCATTGTTTAAAAAGATAGCTTCGTCTAAAATCATTTCAATTTCGGATATCAGATGAGTAGAGATTAGTACAGTAGCATCCTCGGAGTAGTTTGTTATTATTGTGCTTAGAATATAGTCTCTTGTTGCAGGGTCAACTCCTCCAATAGGCTCGTCAAGACAATAGAGCATGGCGTTACGGCTCATGACTAGAAGGAGTTGTAATTTTTCCTTCATACCTTTTGACATTGATTTCATCTTCATCTCAGGTCTTAGATTAAGTAGTTTTAGCATCTCAAAAGCCTTCTTGCTATCAAAATCGCTATAAAAATCAGCAAAGAAATCTATAATTTGCTCTGCGGTCATATAGCTACTAAGATACGTTGCGTCAGGAAGATAGGATACTATTTTTTTAGTTTCCACGCCAGGTGTGTGACCACCTATCATGATTTCTCCTTTGTCAGGTACAAGTAAGCCGTTAATCAACTTGAGAAGTGTAGATTTACCACTTCCGTTTGCTCCTAATAAACCGATGATTTTACCACGATTAAGCGTTAGCGTAACATTCGATAGAGCATGAATATTTTGAAAAGATTTGCAGACAGAGTCGCAGGTCAATATGATATCTGATGAATCTGTATTATATGGTTTCATAGATTTCGTCCTTTCTAAATGGGTTCTAATTGCTATCGTTTAGAGTTTCGTTGTTTCACAGTTTGGTTATTTCATCTGAAGACTGTGCTGTTTCTGCTGCAACAAATGTCTGAATTTCCTGGTCAGTGAAACCAAGAGTCTTCATATGTGTAATAAAATCCTGTACCTCTTTTTTTGCAATTTCTCGTTTCATAGTTTCTAACAACTCCTTATTATCTGTTATAAAACGCCCGCTTGTTCTTTGTGAATAGACGAGCCCATTTCTTTCTAGTTCTGCAAGTGCTTTTTGCATCGTATTTGGATTTACCATTGCATGAGCAGCAAGTTCGCGTACGGAAGGGAATTTGTCTCCAGGTTTGTATTTGCCAGAGAGAATGTCCCGTTCAATTTGTTCCATGATTTGCAGATATACTGGTTTGTCACTGTTTAGTTCAAAACTCAAAATGTATCGCCTCCTTCATTAAATAGATTGTATCACTGTATTAAGTGGTTAATACAATAATACAGCTAGTAGTAAATATTGTCAAGTGTTAAGTTTAATATGGTTGAATTTTCTGTATTGCATGAAAATTTTGAAAAATTTACTTGCTTTTTTCTTTCTAATATGCTATCATAAATTTGTTGATAGCAGCTTTACAAAATTGTTATCAAACATTCATACATAATTATGAGTGTGAGCAAATAAGCCGGCATGTCGGAATGGCAGACGAGGCAGACTCAAAATCTGTTGGTGGCAACGCCGTGTGGGTTCAAGTCCCACTGCCGGCACTATTAAAAGTGCGTATTTACTAGGTTTTTAAGAATTTATTCTGATTACCTTTGATTACCCAAAGAAGATTCTCGAAAGGAGTATTCTGAATACTAGGAATAGCCAGTATCTATCGTTGATACTGGCTATTTTTTTGATTATTAGAAGACGTGATTTTGAAATAATAGAGTTTTTAGACCAATATAAGGTTGCAAGCACATCTACTATACAAACTTTCTTTTTTTCTAGCTTATCAGCCGCTATAAGCGTTTAAAGACTATGTATGAGATGAACAAAGTAAAAAGGATTAGAGATAATATTAACAATAAATATATCTACTTCACAAAACGTCTAAAACAGATGAATCATTCGGCGAGTGTGACTAGTGCTTATTCGCATCTAATTAAAAACTATAACTTGCAAAAGTTTAAATTAGAGCCATCTATGGGTTCAATAAGACCAGATGCTTTGTTTGGAGTAATTGATAACAAAAACAGTTTTATATGCTGCCTAGAAAAAGAATTATCAAATAATGCAGGTAAAATCAAGAAATACAATACATGGATAAAAAGTAACGAATACAAGGGTTATTTACCTGTTACTCCAATGTTGTTAATATATAAAAATGGACTTCTTTCATGGTATAGTTTTGAGAGTAGTTGTGGGGAATATAAAAAATACAATGAAGAAGAATGCAGTATATAGGGAAAAAAATAATATAATAAACTATGCAATATAAACGATCCAAAGTATATGGACGAAATGTCAGAAGAGAAAGTAGAGAGAATCTTAAAGGAATATATAAAAGATGATTAAAGAGAATATTAACAAGGAAATATAAGAGAAGCCTATATCGTAAAAAATAGACTTCTCTTTTTGATACATACAGAACTTCTTATACCTGTAGATCAATGCATCTTACATAATTATCAAATAATAACTGTAGAGAGTGACGAAGGAGTTTAGAAATTTGGAGTATCAATATATATAAGATGTGGAATATCAAGTTGATGTAAATATTTTAAGCTGGAATTTACTGTTTCATATACCTGTATTGGAATAATTATGCTATAAATTACAAAAAAAAGAAAAACTATCTTGAAATCCATAGAAAAATGTAATATAATGGCAACGACGCATAAAATAATACATAATTTAAGAAAGGAAAGAAAGAAAATGAAAAAAATTTTTAGTTATTTATTAATTACCGTAATGATAGGTTCAGCCATATCAAATGTTGAGATTACAAAGGCGCAAGATACGCACGAAAGCCCTGTTCGTGTATATTCGCCCGAAAATCCCGGAGTAGAATTTGACGAGAAATATTTGGATTTGAAGAATATTGACGTAAAAGTAGAAGAAGGAAAAGTTGTATGTGATACGACTGATATCGCAATTCAAGAAGAGTTCGACGAAATCCTTAGTGAGTCAGATGAACTTGAAGGTTCAATTATTGAATCTATACAAGATTCAAAACAATTAGTAGGCATTATAACAGTAACAGCAGGGGTTGAGGAGGTATATCAAAATGTAGGCGGAAAGCCCGTATGTGTATCAAGTGAATTGGTATCACCATTTGATAATGATGATATTTTAAATCAAACAATATCTCCTTATACTAATACATCATTTGTATCAGGTTATGGTACTCAAACATCAATTGGATCAGGTTATGAAACTAAAGGGAATTTAGTACTTTCATTTGGAGTATATAAAACTACACCAACTTCATATGCAAGCGAGTATTATCTTATGGGAATTGCTGATTGGACAAATGGCTTGATTGCGGGAGAAAATACTCCGGCTAATGGAGACGATTATTTGGGATTATATTGGGGTGGTAATTTTGCATCCAAAGATAAGAACATAACTATTCAAGTATCAAATGGCTCACTCAAGCCAGATTTAATAAAAAATAGTTCTTATTTAGCAGGTTCAAGTGCTAATAAAGCGGTTGTTTATGGATTTACTGAATTTATTGCTGGAGAACGTCCATCAACACTGGATATAGCTGCAGTATCTGCTACACTTTATAAAAACACTTTGACAGGAAATGGAAATGAAACGACATTTTCTGCTAAATATATTCATACATATCAAAGTACTGTTGGTTCGATTACCATCTCAAATCCTTCAGGATTTACTTTATCATCTTGCGATAAACAATGGTCGCTTGTAGCGGAGGTAGATGAAATAAAATATTAATTTTTATTGCCATATTTATAAAATTAGTTTACTATATATAATAAAAGGAGTATTTTCATGAGAAAGAAAAAGTTGTATGTAGTAGCTTTTTTTACAGTTGTAATTATTTTTTCCTACTTTTGTTATCGTTGGTTTAACTCCTTCGAGGTTAATAATAAAAGTAAATTGATAGCTACAATAGAGGAAAATAATAATGTATCGGATATTGCAATATTAAAAACTCATAAAGATGGTAATTTATTTTTAATATTATATGCAACAAAAACAAATGATATTTGTATATTTATATGTAGAGAAGATACACTATTTAAATCTCGCTATACCATACAAGGAAGTGGGGTTTCTTTAACTAATAATTACTTTGGAACATATTTATATTCTAATCCTAATGAGGCTATAATTGTAGTATATGGAGATAATAAGAAATTAGGAGCATATAAGTATATCTTATCAAATGGGGAGAAAACATATGATAAAGTAATTGACAATGAAACTTTCATTATAGATGTTTACAGAATTCCAAATGGAGAGATTGAAATACCAAAAAAAGGAATACGCCTGCAATTATTAGATAAAAATAATAAGGCAATTTACTAGTTAATTATCCTATATAAATTATCACAAAAATAAAATTGATAAATTAACCCAAAATAGAACCTATGAAATAGATATAATAATTCATAGGTTCTATTTGATTATTTTCACAAGAACAGAAAACATATATTTTAAAAATGATAGATGGAAATATAAACATTAAAACAATAATGCAACAAGCAGGACATGTATTCGCTAAAACAACATATTCAAATTATTGCTTTGATAGAAATATAGAATCTGAAATTGAAAATAAGATGGAAAATATTCTTTGCAGTAATCTTTGATTGCCTTTTTGATTGCTTTTGATTGCTTGTGTCGTGAAACCCTATAAATAATGGGGGTTGAGATTGTACCTCGGGTTCAAGTCCCACTGCCGGCATATAGTGAGATGATTAAGTTCCGCATTAGAATATTTGTTTAAGCAAATATTCTAATGCGGATTTTTCGTATTATAGAGAGAATAATATAAGGTGATTATTTGTGATGTATGAATTTTATGAAATAATTTCTTTTTAAAAAGTAGTGTTCGTGTTATTATATAAGTAAAGCCAATTATCAGAATGGTATCATTGGCATTTTGAAATTATTATTTAGTCAACTAAGCTAAAGGACTTTGGAAAGGAGTATGTTTAATAATATGACTTGCAAAGAAGCACAAGATCTAATTATGCCATACATTAATGACAAATTAGATGTCGATCAATTAGAAGAATTTTTAGAGCATATTGAATATTGTTCGGATTGCAAAGAAGAATTAGAAGTTTATTTTACGCTCCTAACTGGTATGAAACAACTTGATGAAGATAAGAATTTATCAGGTAATTTGCACATTGATTTTGAAAAATCATTACGTAAGTCGGAGGAGAGAATACGTAGAGCAAGACTCAATTATGTACGTAAGAGAATGATATATGTGATTATCTGTTGTGTTATTTGTATTATGTTGAATATAAATCCAATTTCAATAACCGAGCTAGAGACTCCGGATGGAAATACAGAGGAAAGTACGTATTTTATGGAGTATTATTATTTTTTGGACAAACAGACTATGTTGAATAAAGAAATTGAGAAGCATTATGAAGAGATGATGGAATATATTTTAGAACGCCAAGCAAATAATATCATTGATATTAAAAGCGGTATTACTGCTAAGCCAATTAATAATAGCGGTATAAAGGAAGATATAAAGTAAAATCGATGTAGCATATTAATATGTAGATGTCAGATTAATATAGATTATAAGAGTTGGACGTGGAAAGGGATAACAAAATGAGTGATAAAATTGTATTGATAGATGGAAATAGTATTATAAATCGTGCTTTTTATGGAGTTCCAGATTTAACTAATTCAGAAGGCATTCATACAAATGCGATTTATGGATTTATTAACATCATGTTAAAGATATTAGAGGAAGAACAAGCAGAGTATCTAACAGTTGCGTTTGACATGAAGCATCCAACGTTCCGCCATATCAAATACCCAGAATATAAAGGTACTAGAAAAGGAATGCCGGATGAATTACGTGAGCAAGTACCGCTATTAAAAGAGGTGTTACATGCTATGGGAATTCGTACTGTTGAGAAAGCCGGGTATGAGGCCGATGATATTCTAGGTACAATTGCGACGAGATGTAGTGAACAAGGAATGAACGTTTCTTTAGTTTCTGGAGATCGAGATTTATTACAGCTTGCATCCGATAAGATATTAATACGTATTCCGAAAACAAAGCGAGGCGGAACGGAGATCGAGAATTACAATACTGCGGAAGTAGTTGAGAAGTACCAAGTTACACCTGCACAGATTATCGATTTGAAAGGGTTAATGGGTGATGCATCGGATAATATACCAGGCGTTCCTGGTATTGGAGAGAAGACAGCTGCTAAGATTCTTGCAGCGTTTGAAACGGTAGAGAATGCCTATTCACATATTGATGAAGTTATGCCGAATAAAGCGCGAGAATCCTTACGTGAACATTACGATTTGGCGGTGTTAAGTAAAGAGCTCGCAACAATTAAAGTAGATTGTGAACTTGAATATACCTTAGAAGAAGCGAAGATGCCTTCCCTTTTCACACCAGAAGCATTTGCGTTATTCAAACGCTTCGAATTCAAAAGCCTTTATAATAAGTTTGAAGGAGACGTGAGTCGAAACGATAAGCTGGAAGAAAAATTCGTAGAAGTTACTTCCAAAGAAGAAGCGGAGAAGATTTTCCAATCGATACTAGCGTTAAAAGAAGCTAGGGACTTAAAAGAACTCGTTACTGATGGAATTAGTACAGACCGAGTAGGTCTTATGTTTGCTTGTTTAGAAGGTACTATAGTAGGGGTAGCGGTAACCTATTCCGAGGATACGTGTTATTATCTGTCAGCTAATGAAGTGGTGTCAGTGGAATATATACTTGAGCAAGTAAATACAATAATAGAAGAGAATATTATGCTATCGGCTGTATCGCTAAAGGAAATGCTTCCATATATTCAAGCAACGAGCACCAGTAAAATCTATGATATGGGGCTTGCTTCCTATGTAATGAATCCGTTAAAAGACACCTATCATTATGATGATATTGCAAGAGATTATCTAGGGATAACGGTTCCTTCAAGAGAAGAATTGTTTGGTAAGACGAAGGAAAAAGAAATCTTTGAAAACCAAAAAGAGGTATATAAGAACTTTATTTGTTATCATAGTTACATTGCCTATCTTGCGTTAGAGAAGTTAAGTACGCAGTTGTATGAGGCAAATTCTTTGGAACTGTTTGTGGATATTGAGATGCCGCTCATCTATACTCTATATGATATGGAATGTAGAGGAATTCGCGTTAATAAAGAAGCTTTGAAGGAATATGGAAATCAGCTAGAGGTTCGTATTAAAGAATTAGAGAAAAAGATTTATGAACATGCAGGGGAAGAGTTTAATATTAACTCGCCAAAGCAATTAGGAATTATCTTATTCGAAAAATTACACATGCCATTTGCAAAGAAAACGAAGACGGGCTATTCCACATCGGCAGATGTGTTAGAAAAATTACGTAGCGAAGACCCAGTTATCGATGAAATCTTAGAATATCGTCAATTAACTAAATTAAAATCTACGTATGCAGATGGTTTGGCAACATATATTGCTGATGATAATCGTATCCATGGTAAATTCAATCAAACAATTACGGCGACAGGACGTATTAGTAGTACCGAACCAAATCTTCAGAATATTCCAATACGTATGGAATTAGGTCGTCAGATCCGTAAAGTTTTCATACCAGAAGAAGGATACGTATTCTTAGATGCGGATTATTCACAAATCGAATTACGTGTTCTTGCTCATATGTCTGATGACGAGAGACTTATTGAAGCTTACAAACAAGAACAAGATATCCATAAAATAACTGCATCACAAGTATTCCATACACCACTTGATGAGGTGACGAATGCACAACGTAGCAATGCAAAAGCTGTTAACTTCGGAATTGTATATGGAATTAGTTCATTCAGTCTTGGTCAAGATCTTAATATAACGAAGAAGGAAGCAGATGTATATATTAAGAAGTATTTTGAAACGTATCCAAGGGTAAAGGAATTCCTTGATAATCTTGTTGAAGAAGGTAAGAAAAATGGCTATGTTACTTCCTTGTTCAATAGAAGAAGGCCAATACCAGAATTAAGCTCAAGTAATTTCATGCAACGTTCTTTTGGAGAACGCGTAGCTATGAATTCGCCAATTCAAGGTACTGCTGCAGATATTATTAAAATTGCTATGATTCGTACAAATCAGAAGTTAAAAGACTTAAAATTAAAATCGAGATTATTGTTACAAATCCACGATGAATTATTAATTGAGACTCATAAAGATGAGATTGAACAAGTTGCAACAATTCTGAAAGACGAGATGCAGGGAGCAGCAACGCTTCAAGTACCTCTTGAAGTAGAAGTGAAGCAAGGCAACAACTGGTACGAAGCGAAGTAGCGTTTTTAAGCAATTGGTAGACTCAATTAATATTCTATGTGTGTTTGGTGAGTTTGCAAGTGCAGTTTACTATATGGAAGGAATCGTACTCGTTTATGAAGATAATTGGATTAATGGGTGGTGTCGGCAGCGGTAAATCAACCGTAGCCGACATCTTAGAGAAAAAATATGGAGCACATCTTATCATTACAGATGATATAGCGAAAAAGTTATATGAAAAAGGGGAAGAGGGGTACCAGCTGATTGTTTCTTACTTTGGTAATGAAATCCTTAGTGAAAACGGTGAAATTAATCGTAAGAAATTAAGTGATATAGTTTTTGCAGATAAAGAAAAACTAAAAAAACTGAACTCATTTATTCATCCCTTAGTAATGGAATATGTTATTGAAGAGATTGAAAAGATAAAGGTTGCAAATGAAAATAAAACGAAAGAGCATCAAGTTCCTTATATTGTTATAGAAACTGCTCTATTAATTGATGCAGGATATCGTGAATTATGTGATACCGTGTGGTATGTAGCGATAGATGAGGAAGTGCGTAAGCAAAGATTAATGAATATCCGCGGCTATTCAGAAGAAAAAATTGATGCAATCCTAAAAAATCAAATGAGTGATAAGGATTTTAGTGACAATTGTGACAGAATATTGTATAATAATGGTGAATTGTACGATTTGGAGAAAGAGATACAATTTTTACTAGTTTAACATAGATAAATATGCTATAATTAGTATATTATAAATATAAAAGATACTAAAAAGCACGATTCTGGGGGCAACATTCAATGGAACAGACAAGATATCCAAAACACATGGTATTCGGATTAGATATCGGTACAAGAAGCATTGTAGGTACAGTAGGCTATCGAGAGAATGATCACAACTTCACAGTAGCTGCTATATGTGTGAAAGAACATGATACTAGAGCAATGTTAGATGGTCAGATTCATGACATTGGAAAGGTATCAGAGTCAATTGCTTTCATTAAAAAAGAGTTAGAAAAAGAGCTTGATGTTACACTAACTGATGTATGTATTGCAGCAGCAGGTCGTGTACTTAAGACAATAACTGTAAGAGCAGATTATGAATTTCAAACGGAAACATTTGTAACAGATGTACACATTCACTCGTTAGACTTATTGGCTGTAGAGAAAGCCTATGACAATATTCGTGAAGAGATGCAGAAGGAGAATATCGATTTTTATTGTGTAGCATATACTCCTGTACATTATTATCTGAATGATTATCCTATACTGAAATTAGATGATCATAAAGCGAATAAGATTAGTGTTGAGCTATTAGCAACATTTTTACCAGAAGAAGTTATTGATGGTTTATATAGTGCTGTTGAGAAAGCGGGATTACAAGTAGCGAATTTGACATTAGAGCCTATTGCAGCAATTAATGTAGCAATACCTGAGAAATTCAGAATGCTTAATATTGCGTTAGTTGATGTTGGAGCAGGTACATCAGATATATCAATTACAAGAGATGGAAGTATTATTGCATATGGTATGATACCATATGCAGGTGATGAACTTACAGAAGCGATAATGCAAAAATTCTTGGTAGAATTCTCAGTAGCAGAGAAGATAAAGCTGGCTTGTTTAAAGAAAAAGACAGTAACCTATAAGGACATCATGGGAATATCTCATAAGACTTCCATAGAAGAAGTTAAAGAAGCGTTACAAGATACCGTTACATTCATAACGAAGAATATAGCAGACAAGATTATAGAACTAAACGGTGGAAAAACAGTTAGTGCTGTATTCGTGGTAGGCGGTGGTGGAAAGATTCCTGGGTTTGTAGAAACCCTAGCACATAATCTAGAACTGTCGAAAGAACGAGTTGCACTTAGAGGCGAAGAAGTATTAAGAGATGTACATTTCTTGCCAGAGAAGATTAAGAAGGACCCACTGTTAGTTACTCCAATTGGTATCTGTCTTAATTATTATGAACAGAAGAATAATTTTATCTTCGTTAATGTGAATGGAGAACGTATAAAATTATATGATAATAACAAACTTACTATTGTTGATGCAGCAATTCAGTTTGGCTTCCCTAATGAGAAATTATTTCCAAGGAGAGGTAAGGCAATTCAATATACAGTAAATGGCCAGACGAGGATGACTCGCGGTGAACTAGGCGAAGCTGCTGTTGTTAAGCTTAACGGTAAAGAAACTGGTATTAATACTCCTATTGTTCAGAATGATAAGATAGAGATAATAGAATCAACAACCGGAAAGGATGCTGAGATTTTTATTAGTCAATTACCTGAATATCAAAGCACTATAGAGTTCCAGTTTAATAATAAAAAAATTATATGTCCGAAGTTTGTAGTAGCAAACCATAAGCTTAAGTCAGAATATTATTCGATTTGTCATGGGGATTGCATTGAGATTCTTAATTACTATACGTTAGGACAAATATTAGAGTTTATGGATTTACCATATCAAGAAGATATTAAGGTGAATAACGTCTATGCGAGCGTAGATGATAAAGTCTATGAGAACTTTACGATTGCCTATGGGAATATTAGTGAGATGAGTTTTCGTGATCTCAATGTAGAATCGCTAGACACTACTTTGATTGAAGATAATGTAGAACAAACATCATATAATTATGAGAATACAACAATGGGTGCAGTAGAGACTAGTTATCATACAAACACAACCCAAACAACCAACAAAGAGATCCATATACTGGTGAATGGACAAAGAATAACGCTAAAAGGAAAAGACAAATATATTTTTGTTGACATACTTGACTATTATGAGTTCGATATGACGGTAGCAAGAGGAACATCGTTAGTTCTTAAGGTAAACCAACAATCAGCGGAATTCTCAAGTTCAATTGAGAATGAGGATGTAATTGATATATATTGGGAGGAATAAGTCGTGGTATTAAATAAGAAGATATTAACACAGAAGAAGTTTTCACAATTACATAGGTATTTGCTTGCTTTCTTCCTTTTGTATTTAATGGAACGTTTTGCCCAATCGAATTCAACTGACTATGTATGGCCATTTGTGATTATTATTCCTGTATTTACAGTGGATTTATTACTTTCAATTAAAAATTATATGAATAGTAGAAATATCATATATATGTTGCGGTTTATTGAGATTTCAGTAGCGGCCGGATATACAGTTGTCGCTACTGCTCCATATAATCTTGGGTTATCTGTGTTATGTCTTGTGTTATTTTTTAGTGAGTATGTAATGGCATTTGATTTTGAGGATATTTATTATCGAACGATAGCGGTACTAACTGGATCAATTCCGCTAGTTACATTATTAATTATTGATGCTGTTATAACGAGAGAGGTGAAAGAACGATTATTTCCTATTTCCTGTATTTTTATACTACTAGTGGTTTTTTGTACGTTTGTAATAACACTTTATGCGAAAGTGGTGAATGAATATAATTTTCAAGTATTCGCCCAATCGAGATTAATTGAAGATATTAATCAAACAAACGAGGATTTAAGATTAAACCAAGAAAAAGTAAAAAAGTCAAATGAACTTTTAGGAATGCAAAAAGTTAAGCTAGAGCAGGCTTACAAAGAGATAAATAGTGTGAATAATGAGATGATGATTCAGAATGAGATTATTAAGTATATTTCTTCTTCACTTGATATTGATAATTTAATGACGCTAATTACGGAATCAGTTCTTGAAGGTATGGGGCTAGACACTTGTATATTAGTTTTGAATCAGACAGAAGAGAACAAGATTAATTATAAAGCACGCACGAAGTATGGTATGAACGAAGATAAAGAATTTGGCGAGTTAATAGAGAAGGGGTACTTCAATAATTATTTAGCAGATTCAAAAGTGTTCGTAGATAATGATGCGAATATCCACAAGTATCCGCTACCCTCGAAAAGCGTGACGGGGTCCGTATTAATGGTACCATTGATTAAGCAGGAAGTTCAAATTGGAATACTGATTGTTACACATGCTAAAAAAGATTATTTTATATCAAATGTAGGATTTTTTGAAGGTATAGTAGCTCAATTTCTAGTTGCTATTGATAACGCTAATTTATATGCGAAGATGGAGAGAATGGCTAAGCATGATGGTTTAACAGGAGTGTATAATCGTGGACATCTAACCCAACGTTTCAATGAATATCTAAATGCAGCAATTTTAAATAAGACATCCTTAACAGTTGCATTATTCGATATTGATAAGTTCAAGAAAGTAAACGATAGTTATGGGCACCTGTTTGGAGATGTCGTTATTAAGACAATTGCTTCTTTAGCAAAAGAAGTTGCAGAGTCTTCGAATGCTATGGTTGGACGTTATGGTGGAGAGGAATTCGTTCTAGTATTTCCTAATCGAGACTTAGAGAGTTCACTTGCCTTAGTTGAAGAATTGCATAAGAAGATAGGAGATACAGAGTTTATTCATAATGGTGAATCCATTCATATTAACACAAGTATTGGTATTACTTCTTATCCAGAAACCTGTAAAAATCCTAGTGAATTATTAAACCGTGCAGATTGGGCTATGTATTATTCAAAACAAAATGGTAGAGGAAGGATTACAATTGATAGTGATTCTATTCGAGAAGCAGTCCTACTCAAATAATAAAGAGCTAGAGTTATTGCATACTATTTGCAGTAGGCAACAACTCTTTTACGTTATAGTTTCGAGAGAGTTAGGCACGAGAATGTGGTAAACTTCAGCCTGTGCACTTGGCTAAACAAGTTCCAATTTATAAAATTTAGTAGATTAATGTGATAAGGTGTGTTATAATGTCATAGATTTGTTGAAATGTAAATAGTATTTTGATAATGAATGGTATCAATAGAAAGTCGGGTTAAACATGAATTTATGTAGTATAGCAAGTGGTAGTAGTGGTAATTGCATATATGTTGGTAATGCGAATACAAATATATTAGTAGATGCAGGAATAAGTAAGAAAAGGATTGAAGAAGGACTACACAGTGTAGATATTAATCCTGAGAAATTAGATGGTATTCTCATTACACATGAACATTCTGATCATGTATGTGGGGTTGGCGTTATGGCAAGAAAATATCGTATGCCGATTTATGGTACGGTGGAGACGATAGCAGCAATGCTAAAGACTAAGAATGTTGGACGTATTCCTGAAGAGTGTTTTCGATATATACAGCCAGATGAATCTTTTGTGATTAATGATATTCAGGTAAATCCTTTTGCGATGTCTCATGATGCAAGCAATCCGGTTTGTTATACTTTCGAAGCTGAAGGTCATAAAGTAGGGGTAGCAACGGACTTAGGTAAATATGATGATTATATTGTATCGAAGTTAGCGGATTCTGAAATCTTATTGTTAGAAGCAAATCATGATGAGAATATGTTGCAAGTTGGGGCTTATCCTTATTACTTAAAACGTCGTATATTAGGCGATAAAGGCCATTTATCGAATGAAAATTCAGGAAAGTTAATTCGTACATTATTACATGAGAAGATGAAATATGTATTCTTAGGACATCTAAGTAAAGAAAACAATTTTCCAGACCTTGCATATGAAACGGTGAAGTTTGAAGTAGGGGCAGATGGCAATGAGTTATCAAAAGCTGTATCTATTCAAGTTGCAAATCGAGAAGTTCCATCCGAATTCGTATCAGTATAAAACTTAAATGTATAAATAAATGGTACAGTAACTGAACAGGTTACCTGTTTTGATAATATTATATAAACTGGAGGAGATTCAAGATGAAAAAAACAATTATTACAGTAGTAGGAAAAGATAGCGTAGGAATTATTGCGAAAGTATGTGCGTATCTTGCAAACAATAAAATCAATATCTTAGACATTTCACAAACAATAGTTCAAGGCTATTTTAATATGATGATGATTGTTGACATGAATGAAGCACCAAAGAAATTCGATGAAGTTGCAGTTGAGATGGAACAAATCGGCGAGGAAATCGGAGTAATCGTTAAGGTACAACATGAAGATATCTTCAATATGATGCACAGATTATAAGAGTCATAAAGTAGCGACGAGAAAGGGTTGAATCGTATGATAAACATTAATGAAGTAATTGAAACGAATAAGATGATTGAGCAAGAAAACCTTGATGTAAGAACAATTACGTTAGGAATAAGTTTGCTTGATTGTATTGATAGTGATTTAGATAAATTAAACAAGAACATCTATGATAAAATTACTACAGTAGCTAAAGATCTTGTATCAACAGGACAAGATATTGAAAGAGAGTTCGGTATTCCTATTGTCAACAAGAGAATCTCTATAACACCAATCGCTTTAATTGGCGGAGCAGCATGTAAAACATCAGAGGATTATGTTACTATAGCGAAAACTCTTGATGAAGCAGCTGTGAAAGTAGGGGTTAACTTCATTGGTGGCTATTCCGCTTTGGTTTCTAAAGGAATGACAAAGAGTGACGAATTATTAATTCGTTCCATTCCAAAAGCATTATCTGTTACAGAAAGAGTCTGCAGTTCGATTAATGTAGGTTCAACAAAAACAGGTATTAACATGGATGCTGTTAAACTAATGGGAGAAATCATCTTAGAAGCAGCAGAGTTAACAAAAGAAAGAGATTCATTAGGTTGTGCTAAACTAGTAGTATTTTGTAATGCTCCAGATGATAATCCTTTTATGGCTGGTGCATACCATGGTGTTACAGAAGCTGATGCGATTATTAATGTTGGAGTTAGTGGTCCAGGAGTTGTTAAAAAAGCGCTTGAGAGTGTACGCGGTGCTGATTTTGGAACCTTATGTGAAACTATCAAAAAGACTGCATTCAAAATTACAAGAGTAGGACAATTAGTTGCTATGGAAGCTTCTAAGAGAATGGATATCCCATTTGGTATTGTTGATTTATCGTTAGCTCCAACTCCAGCAATTGGCGATAGTGTAGCTGAAATCTTTGAAGAAATCGGACTTGAATACGCAGGTGCTCCAGGTACAACAGCTGCGCTTGCATTATTGAACGATCAGGTTAAGAAGGGCGGTGTAATGGCATCTTCTTATGTAGGTGGCCTTAGTGGTGCATTTATTCCTGTTAGTGAAGATCAAGGTATGATTAACGCAGTAGAAGCGGGTATGTTAACATTAGAGAAGTTAGAAGCAATGACTTGTGTATGTTCAGTAGGTCTTGATATGATAGCAATTCCTGGAGATACGAAAGCGACAACAATCTCTGGTATCATCGCTGATGAGATGGCAATTGGTATGATTAATCAGAAAACAACAGCTGTTCGTTTGATTCCTGTAATCGGTAAAAAAGTTGGAGATAGTGCTGAATTCGGTGGATTACTTGGTTATGCTCCAATTATGCCAGTTAATCAAGCAAGTTGTGATAATTTCGTTAATCGTGGGGGAAGAATACCTGCACCAATTCACAGTTTTAAAAATTAGTTTGAAATCCATACAGTATATATAATAAACGTTTATATATGAGAGGAACTGTTAGATTAACTGCGATTTAGTTGTCTGACGGTTCCTTTTTTGTAAGGTCATCAGTATTAAATGGGAGTTTTAATTGGCGTCGTCGAGCTAGTTTCAACGAATCTTCTTGAATTTTCAAAATGATAATAATATAATAATAAATAGATATACTAAGAGTGAAAGAGTTATATGCATGGGTGCAAATACGAATAAGCAAAAGATTGAGAGGTAATAAAATGAGTAACGTTTTAGCTGAAATTGATTATAAGAATATATTTAAATACTTTGAAGAAATTAGTGCGATACCAAGAGGATCAGGTAATATGCAAGCAATTAGTGATTACTTGGTATCGTTTGCAAAAGAACATAATATTGAATATATTCAAGATGATGTTTTGAATGTAGTTATGATAAAAGAAGCTACAAGTGGTTATGAAGATGCTCCAGCGGTGATTTTGCAAGGACATATGGATATGGTTTGTGAGAAGGAATCTTGGTGTAGCCATGACTTTGAAAAAGATGGACTAGAATTAGTTATAGATGGTGATTATGTTCGCGCCAACGGAACAACTTTAGGTGCAGATAATGGTATCGCAGTTGCATATGCATTAGCTATACTTTCTGATGATACTCTAAAACATCCACGATTAGAAGTTATCATCACAACAGATGAAGAAACAGGTATGGATGGCGTGATTGGACTTGATACAACACCATTGAAAGCGAAATATATGTTAAACCTTGATTCAGAGGACGAGGGTGTAATCCTTTGTAGCTCTGCAGGTGGTTTGAATGGTACTGTTACATTACCATTGCAATACGAAAACGTAGCAGATGGAGGACAAGCTTTATTAGTCACTGTTACAGGATTACAAGGTGGACACTCAGGAGCTGAGATTCATAAGAATAGAACCAATGCTAATATCATGTTAGGTAGAATTCTTATGAAATTAGGAAAAACAAAAGAATTTGCACTAGCGGATATCCATGGTGGTAACAAACATAATGCAATTCCTCGTGAAGCTGTTGCTACTATTGTTGTACCATCTAGCCTTGCTAATGATGTTATAACAACAATTGATGCAATTGCTAAGGATATTACCAATGAACTTGTTACAAGTGAACCGAACGCAAAAGTAGAAGTAAGCGTATGTGATAACCAAGTTGCTAAGACATTTAGCAAAGAATGTACAGATAAGATTGTATATATGCTTGTAACAGCACCATATGGTGTATTAACAATGAGTTCAGATATTGAGGGATTAGTTGAAAGTTCCGTTAATATGGGAATTTTACGAGTTGTTAATGATACAATGGAATTCAATTTTTCAGCACGTAGTTCACTTAACTCATACAAGCATTATGTGTCAGATAAATTGGAGCTACTTGCTAAATCAATTGGAGCAAGTTATGTGATGGATGGCGAATATCCAGCGTGGGAATATAAGAAAGAATCTGGCTTCCGTGAATTGCTTATCGATGTATTCAAGAAACAATATAACCGTGAACCAGTTGTAACAGCAATACATGCAGGGTTAGAGTGTGGTATTATATCTGAGAAGATGGAAGGAATCGATATTGTTTCAATTGGACCAGATATGGCGGATATCCATACACCAAAAGAGAGATTAAGCATTAGTTCAACAAAACGACTATATGACTATGTAGTTGCAGTACTTGAAGCGATTAAATAATATGCTTAACACTGATAAGTTAGCTCTAGAACAAAGTTCTAGAGCATTATCAGGCCTGTTAAGTAGTTTTAATAATGTAAGAGAGGAATGCGTGTGAAGAAACGACGACTATATAAACTCTTAATGTTTGATGTAATTGCACTTGCAATAATCTTTGTTGCAGTTGTATGTATTCGATTGGATATTTCATTCGAAGTTCAAAACCATAAGGCAGATCAAACCGAATTATTATTCACACAGACACTTATGAAAAGTACAGAGTCACTTTCAAAAGAGCGTTTAAGCCCTAGTGTAGGTGACTTTATTAATAAGGATTTGTTGGTTGATGATGAACTCCCATCTCAAGAAGATGTAGTGGAGGAAAATACAACTGTACTTGAACAGGTACATATGTCAATTGCTGGTGATGTGTTGTTCTCTACCTCACCGCTGAATAAGTATGATTCAGGGAATGGAATTACATCAATACTTTCTGTGGACTTATTAGATACGATGAATTCTTCCGATATAACAATGGTAAATTTGGAATTCCCTTTTAGTACGAGAGGCGTTCAAATGGAAGATAAGCAGTATACATTTAAAGCAGATCCATCTAGAGGTCCCATTCTCAAGGAAATGGGTGTGGATATCGTTTCGTTAGCAAACAATCATACTTTGGATTTTGGAACGGAAGCTTTGCTTGATACTATAACGACCTTAAGGGAGAATAATATTCTATCAGTAGGCGCAGGAGAAGATTTAGAAGCAGCGAAAAAACCTTCTGTTAGTACTATAAAAGGAAGAAACATTGCATTCTTAGGTGCATCGAGGGTAATACCCGTGACAGATTGGAATGCAACAAAATACTCACCGGGAGTTTTTACTACGTATGACCCGACTCTTCTTATAGAAGAGATTAAGTTAGCGAAGCAAAGTAACGATTTGGTTATCGTATATGTACACTGGGGAATAGAGAAAGAAGAATATCCAGAGGAATACCAACGAACCATGGCGAAGCAATATATTGATGCGGGAGCTGACTTGGTATTAGGGAGTCATCCACATGTATTGCAAGGAATTGAGTTCTACAATGGAAAACCAATTGTATATAGCCTTGGCAATTTTGTTTTCGGCCATACAATTGAACGTACTGTCTTGTTAGATGTGACAATTGATGAACAGAATTTATGTAATATACGATTAATACCTTGCGAAACAAAGGACGCCTATACGCATACCATCACATCGGATGATAAAGTTCAAGAGTTTTATTCTTATTATGAAGGGATCTCATATGGTATTAAAATAGATAAATATGGGAATGTTATAAAGGAATAAAAAAACTATCATCTATTGACAAGATGTGATATAATGTGTTGAATATTTGTTTGCAATACATAAAAACATAGGAGTTATGAGAATGAGAGATAACGAAAATAATAGTGATTTTAATACATCTGAAGATGATATGTTGAATGACATAACAAGTTCGTTGGCAGATCAGATTAATCAAGAAATTGATGCTATGATAAGTATTTCGGATGAAGAAGATGAAAGCCCAGATGATTATGTAGAAACAAAGAAAAAAAGTAGATTTCCAAGATGGCTAAAGATATTATCAATCGTATTTTCTGTAGTAATGGTTGTTTCAATCGGAGGAATGTACGCGGTTAGTCATTATCTAGACCGTATTAACTATACAGACTGGAGTAATACAGAAAAGCTATCGGAAGAATTTGATCAAGATGATATAGATGGCCTTGATGTAGTGGATCCGAATAGTATTAGTTTAAGCAGTGGAGGTTCGCTTCGTACGGATCAAGATGTTATTAATATCCTGTTGGTTGGTGAAGAAGCAATGTTTGATGGTGGCTCAAGAGGTCGTACAGACAGTATGATGATTGCTACAATTAACGTCAAACAAAAAGCGTTGAAATTAACTTCTATTATGAGGGATTTATATGTAGCCATACCAGGATATAGCGATAATAAGTTGAATGCGGCTTATCATAATGGTGGAATGCCGTTATTAAAACAAACAATTGAAGAGAATTTTGATATTGAATTAGATGGATCTGTGCTTGTAAACTTCGCTGGCTTTGAAGAAATTATTAACCGTCTTGGTGGTGTTGAAATTACATTGACCGCAAACGAAGCAGCTTATTTAAATCGTACAAACTATATCTCAAACCCAATTTATCGTAATGTAAGAGCTGGTACACAGACTCTTAATGGTAACCAAGCCCTAGGATACTCAAGAATTCGTTATGTAAGAACAGAAACAGAAAGTGATGATTTTGGTAGAACGTCAAGACAAAGAACGGTATTAAACGCTATCTTTGATAAATATAAATCAAAATCGTTACCAGAGTTAGTTACGATTTTATATGATATCTTACCACTTGTTACAACAGATATTAACAAGTCTACAATAATGGATTATTTAACAACTGTTGTTACACTTGGTACAACAGAGCTTGAAACAATGCGTATTCCTGTAGACAATGCATTTAGTAATAGTAGTGTAAGAGGGATGTCTGTATTATTACCAAACAGTCTACAAGATAACATTGATGCTTTGCACACATTTATATTTGGCTCAGAAGAGAACGCAACCTTAGGCACAGAAGGTGAATCTACGGGGGAAGCGAATCAAGGCAGTACTAATACAAACGGAACAAGTTCTTCTGTAGGTACTACCAATTCAACCAGTATGCAACCTTAAGATATAAGAGTTTCTATAGTTTCAATATACTATAGAAACTCTTTGTTTTTGCTCTTTGTTCTAAATAATTCTAATATACATATAATACCATGTATGTGGAAAGGACAGGGAGAGCATATGAAGAGAAAGAAAGATAAAATTCTGATTGTTGCAAGCATTCTAGTTTTAGCAAGTATTAATGTGTTTCTACTTAGCTATATACATACTACGTTATCCTATCAAAACATGGTTCGTAAGTTGCATACTTTAGATGTGAATATGGAACTTTTCCGAAGTATGGAGTTCAAAGAGAATTCTCTGGAGATGCTCTTATCGGAGAATGACAAGAAACATCCCGACAAGATTGAAAACATTACGTTATCCATGATGCTCAATTCGTATTCCTGCACGAAAAAAGGCATATTAAAATATCAAAAGCTATCAGAAACCATGGTTAAGAAAGTATGTGAAACACAGATATATCAAAAATTATATGAAAGATATAAGACAATCCTAACAGATATTCAGTATTTTCCTGTGCCGGAAGATCTAGATAAAAAGTATCTAGTTAGTTTTGAGAATTCGTGGGGGAATCCTAGGACATATGGTGGAGATCGAAGACATGAAGGAACGGACATTATGGCAAATGAGAATATACGTGGAATTTATCCAGTGGTAAGTGTGTCAGATGGAGTGGTGGAAAACAAAGGCTGGCTAGAACAAGGTGGATATCGTATTGGAATTCGAAGTGAAAGCGGAGCGTATTATTATTATGCCCATTTGTATTCTTATGCACCTGATTTAGAGGTGGGGGATAAGGTCCTTGCAGGACAATTTTTGGGGTTTATGGGAGATAGCGGTTATAGTAAAGTAGAAGGAACCACAGGAAACTTCGATGTTCACTTGCATTTTGGAATATACTACATGGAGGGTGACGAGGAAAAAAGTGTGAATCCGTATTATATACTTAAGTATCTTGAACATTATAAATTATCATATGCATTTGGTGATTAATGATAAAATTATGAGGAAAGTTTACATCTTTTGTGTTATAATTAAAATACGTGAAGAAAGGTAAGGTGAGGTCTATGGAGATACAATTGTGGAGAGAAATATTAGACCCATATGTACTGGCAGTCGATGAATTGGTAGTTAAGTTTAATCATATTATCTCAGAATATCGCAATGCAGGTGAGTATTCACCCATTGAACAAGTTAATGGTAGAGTGAAAAAGATATCTAGTATCTTAGAAAAGGCACAGAAGAAAAAGATACCGTTAGAGCATATAGAGGAACAAATTGAAGATATTGCAGGTATCCGTATTATCTGTCAATTTGTAGAAGATATAGATAAAGTAGTTGAATTAATCAAATTAAGAAATGATATGGAGATTAAGTCTATTAAAGACTATATTGGGAATAAGAAAGAAAGTGGGTATCGTAGTTATCATTTAATTATCTATTATACAGTACAGACTTTACAAGGTCCAAAACGTCTACAAGCTGAGATACAGATCAGAACGCTTGCTATGAACTTTTGGGCTACAATTGAGCATTCTTTACAATATAAGTACAAGCACAATATGCCACAACACATAAAAGATAGGTTGTGGAAAGCTTCAGAAGCAATTATAATATTAGACCAAGAGATGTCATCGGTAAGAGATGAGATTATGGATGCGCAGAATTCATTCAGTATTAAGGCAAGTGTTGTATCGGACATCTTAACTAATATTCAGAACTTATATAAAGTAGCAAATCAAAGAGAAGTAGTAAAGATTCAAGATGAGTTTTTACGTATTTATCAAAGTGGAGATTTGGAACAACTAGAGCGTTTCAACAAAGAATTAGATATCATCTCAGAAGGATATCGTGCACAAAGTTTGAAATAATAAAAAGAACTTAATAGTTCATTATATGATAGTAAATAGTTTGCAAAAGCAGACAGTAAGGAGTTATTGTGACATTACCAAAGAAATTTGAAGATAGGATGAAAGAACTGTTAGGGGAAGAATTCAACGAATTTCTACACAGTTATAATGATAAATATAAAACAGGTTTACGAGTAAATCGTTTAAAGTTAACAGGTGAGGACTTTGAGGCAATTAGTCCCTGCCCAATAGAGCCAATTCCTTGGACAACCAATGGTTTTTATTATGATGGAAAGAATCAACCAGCAAAACATCCATATTATCATGCTGGTTTATACTACATCCAAGAACCAAGTGCGATGCTACCAGCAGCCTTACTTCAGGTAGAACCAGGCGATAAAGTGTTAGATGTGTGTGCTGCTCCAGGAGGTAAAAGTACTGAATTGGCTGCAAAACTTGGAGGGATAGGCGTGATGGTATCGAACGATATCAGTAATTCAAGAGCGAAAGCATTGCTAAAGAACATCGAATTGTTCGGAGTAAGAAATGCACTAGTTATCAGTGAAGATCCTGCTAATTTGGTGAAATATTTCCCAGGATACTTTGATAAGATTCTTGTGGATGCACCTTGCTCTGGAGAGGGGATGTTTCGTAAAGATCCAGCTATTATTAAGAACTGGGAGCAGTATGGGGTAGAGTATTATAATAACTTACAAAAGAATATCATACTTTATGCCGCAGATATGCTAAAACCAGGTGGGTATATGGTGTATTCTACATGTACCTTCTCACCAGAAGAGAATGAAGGAACAATTCGTTATCTGTTAGAGAACCGTGAAGGTTTTACAGTTGAACCGATAGAACGAGTAGAGGGGCTAGGCTATGGACATCCAGAATGGATTGGTAGCGAGGATGAACAACTTAAGAATTGTATCCGTGTATGGCCACATAAGGTAGAGGGCGAAGGACATTTTGTAGTATTATTAAAGAAAAGTGCCGATGCGGAATCTTCTTCTTATACGGGATATCCGTTTAAGAAGGTGGACTTATCAGCCGAAGCTGAGGATTTCTTAAAACAATTAGACATTGATTTTAATCCAGATCGATTTGAACTTCGTGATGAAAGATTGTATTATTTACCAGAAGGTCTTCCTAATCTGAAGGGTCTTCGTATTCTTCGTCTAGGTCTATATCTTGGTGATATGAAGAAAAATCGTTTCGAGCCAAGCCAAGCACTTGCCAATGCGTTGAAGATTAGTGATTATACGAATATATTGAATATCTTTAGTGATAGTAAAGATGCTGTGAAATATCTAAAATGTGAAACACTTGATATGTCGGAAAATTATATTACTTGTAAAAACAGAGAAGAATATGATATACTAGTTGCCGCTAAGAAAGCAGGTAAGGAAGATATGAAAAACTGTTCTGGTATTCTATTAGAGAAGAAAAAGAAGAATACTTGGTTCTTAGTATGTGTAGACGGATATCCCCTAGGCTGGGCGAAATACAGCAATAATGGCATGAAGAACAAATATCTTGCCGGTTGGAGATGGATGTAATGAAGGAATTAATGCGTTTGGATAAATACTTAGCAGATATGGGAGTAGGAACTCGCAGTGAAGTGAAAGTACTTATTAAAAAAAGAAGAGTACAAGTAGGTAATGAAGTTGTTAATGACCCGAATCGTAAGATTGCGATAGGAGTGGACTCTGTACGTGTTGATGGTAGAGAGGTTTCCTATGTTCATTACGAGTATTATATGTTGAACAAGCCTGCAGGGGTATTGTCTGCAACGGAAGATAAGCATGCAAAGACAGTAATTGATTTAATAGAAACATCAAAGAGAAAAGATTTATTCCCAGTAGGAAGATTAGATAAAGATACAGAAGGTTTACTTTTGATTACCAATGATGGCGGTTTAGCGCATTCGCTATTAAGTCCTAAAAAACATGTAGACAAAGAGTATTATGCAAAAGTTGAAGGTGTTGTTACTAATGAAGATGTAGAAGCTTTTGCGAAAGGGCTACAAGTGGATGAAGACTTTAAAGCAATGCCTGCTAAATTAACAATATTGTCACAAGGTGAATTTAGTGAGATTACTCTTATAATACAAGAAGGTAAATTTCATCAAGTTAAGAGAATGTTTGAAGCTGTGGGGAAAAAGGTAGTGTATCTAAAGCGTTTGTCGATGGGATCGCTACAACTTGATGAATCTTTGCAACCTGGGGAATATCGAGAGGTTACACAAGAAGAACTTGCGTTATTGAAGTAATTAGGCCTGTAGACAATTGTGAAACTCAATTTATACTTATCAAAGCTTCTTGGCTAACATACTATAACACAAAACACACTTTACACCTAAGTACTTCTTTATGTGTACTGTGAGTTTATACAGTAGATACGGAACCGCCATCGATTCGGCATCCTGCCTCAGCTCAGGCTGGCTCGGCATCCATGCCTCACCTTCCTTGGCTATTATGTACACATAAGAAGTACTAGAGGTGTTTCGTTATCGTTTCTTTGTTATAGTACGTTTGCCATGAAGCGGTTGATATTTTAAGAGTTTCGCAATTGCCGGGTAAGTGTATAGAATAGGAGAGAATAATGTTAAACAATATAAAAGCAGTTATATTTGATTTAGATGGTACCTTAGTTGATTCCATGTGGATGTGGAGAGAGATCGATGTAGAGTACCTTAGTCAATTTGATATTGAAGTTCCAAGTGATTTACAACAAGCTGTGGAAGGGATGAGTTTTTCTGAGACAGCACAGTATTTCAAAGAGCGTTTTAATTTACCAGACCCTGTGGAAGTAATTAAAATGCAATGGAATAAAATGGCATGGGATAAATATGGGAATGAAGTACCACTTAAGAAAGGGGTTATAGAATTTCTTGAGGAATTACGTAGTAGAGGGATTAAAACAGGTATTGCAACAAGCAATTCAAAAGAATTGGTAGAACATGTATTGAAAAGTTTGAATATAACGGAATACTTTGATTCTGTACGTACTTCTTGTGAAGCGAAAAAAGGGAAACCAGCACCAGATATCTATCTTTTAGTAGCAGATGATTTGCAAGTAGATCCAAAGGATTGTCTAGTATTTGAGGATTTAGCTCTTGGAATTATGGCTGGTAAAGGCGCTGGTATGCGAGTGTGTACCGTATTTGATCCGTATTCCGAAGACGACAGAGATAGAAAACGTGAGCTTGCGGATTATTATATCGATACTTATTTTGATATATTTGAAGACAAAGTAGAGAAACTTGCATAAAAACACATTGTTATGTTTGTCGCTAGTATAAAGAGTTTCACAATTCCCTATGAATTGTTATAAATAGAAAGGTATGTCATGATAAGAGATTATTTACCAATATCCCAAGAGGATATGAAGAATAGAGGAATAGAGCAACTAGATTTTGTTTATGTTACAGGGGATGCCTATGTAGACCATCCATCCTTTGGCCCTGCAATTATTAGCAGGGTTCTTGAAGCGAATGGATATCAAGTTGGTATCATTGCACAACCAGATTGGAAAGATGAAGAGAGTATTCAGATACTTGGAAAACCTCGTCTAGGTTTCTTGGTAAGTGCAGGTAATATGGATACCATGGTTAATCACTACACAGTTGCGAAGAAACATCGTAAAATTGATGCCTATTCACCAGGTGGTGTAATGGGTAAACGACCAGATCGTGCGACGATTGTATATTGTAATTTGATCCGTAAAGTATACAAGGATATTCCGATTGTTACAGGCGGAATTGAGGCAAGTCTTAGAAGACTTGCTCATTATGATTATTGGAGTGATAAAGTAAAACGCTCGATTCTTCTTGATTCAGGCGCAGATATCATATCCTACGGTATGGGAGAGCGTTCAATCGTTGAAATTGCAGACGCACTAGCAAGTGGAATTGCTGTATCGGATATTACATTCATTCCAGGAACAGTGTATAAGGCAAAGAATTTGGACTCTGTGTATGATGCAGTCATATTACCAGATTACCAAAGTATCTTAGCAAGTAAAGAGGAATTCGCAACAAGTTTCTATAAGCAGTACTGTAATACGGACCCATTTACAGCAAAACCATTGGTTGAAAAATATAAAGAGAATGAATATGTTGTACAAAACCCACCAGCAAAGCCACTAACCCAGGCGGAGATGGACCGTGTCTATGCGTTACCTTTTATGCGTGATTACCACCCAAGTTATGAAGCACAAGGTGGGATACCTGCAATAGAAGAATTAAAATTCAGTTTAGTAAGTAACCGAGGATGTTTCGGAGGTTGTAGTTTCTGTGCTCTAACTTTCCATCAAGGTAGAATGATTCAAACTAGAAGTCATGAGTCAATTCTACAAGAAGCACAACATCTAATATGGGATAAGGACTTCAAAGGCTATATTAATGATGTAGGTGGTCCTACTGCTAACTTTAGACATACTGCTTGTGAGAAGCAAAAGACAAAAGGGGTTTGTGTTAATAAGCAATGTCTATTCCCTACGCCATGTAAGAATCTTAAGATTGATCACTCAGATTACTTAATATTACTAAAGAAGTTAAGAGAATTACCGAATGTTAAGAAAGTATTCATTCGTTCTGGTATCCGTTTTGATTATCTGATTAATGATAAAGATCATACATTTATGAAGGAATTATGTGAGCACCATGTAAGTGGTCAATTAAAGGTAGCACCTGAGCATATCAGTGATAGCGTGCTAAAGCTTATGGGTAAACCATCAAACGATGTGTATGAAAGATTTATCAAAGCATATAAAAGAACCAATGAAGATGTTGGTAAGAAGCAGTTCGTAGTACCTTACCTTATGTCCTCGCACCCAGGTTCTACTATGAAAGAAGCGGTAGCTCTTGCAGAGTATCTAAGAGACCTTGGCTATATGCCAGAGCAGGTACAAGATTTCTATCCAACTCCATCGACAATATCAACTTGTATGTATTATACAGAGTTAGACCCAAGAACGATGGAGAAGGTGTATGTGCCTAAGAATCCACATGAGAAAGCAATGCAACGAGCGTTAATTCAATATCGTAATCCAAAGAATTATGATCTTGTTGTAGAAGCATTACAAAAAGCTGGTCGTATGGACTTAATTGGATTTGATAAAAACTGTTTAATACGCCCAAGAAACAACGACCGTTATGGACAATATAATCAAAACGGACAGAGCGGACAAGGCAGAGCGAAAGGAGCAGTTTCTGGAAAGAATACTGTTTCAAGTAAAGGAGCAAAAGGTGGATCAAACGGTAATTCCATTGGTAAACCTAAGAAGAAAAAAGCCATTCGTAATGTTCATAAAGCAAAGAAGTAATAGATTGACATATTTTTGAAAAAATTGTAATCTGAGGATATCCTTAACGGAGGCATGATTTGTATTATCTGAGATAGTATTGTATTAACGTAACAAGAATAGATGCACTAACAGGGGGGAAGGATACGTGGATAAGGGGACACACGGATATATTAAGTACAAGAAGAATAAACAATTACGAGATACAATAAGTATTGCACTTGTAGGCATAATTATCTTTGTTGTAGGATATCTTTTGAATGATAATTCAAAAAACAATGTATTTACAATAATTGCAATCTTATTGGCATTGCCTGGTGCTAAGATGTTAGTCGGTTATATTGTAGTCGCACCTTATCATTCTATGAATGATAAGGAATATGAACAAGTTTGTAAGGGTATATCTCCTAGTGTTGCAATGATATCTGATTTAGTAATCACTTCTCCTGATAAAGTAATGAATCTTGACCTTGTTGTTGTGGATAATCATCATGTCATTGCATTACTGGGTAAGGAAGGACAAGACATATCTTATATTCAGACGTATCTAATGAGAACAATTAAAAATCAAGGGTATTCCTTAGAAGTAAAAGTTCTGACTGATTTTAGTGAATTTCTATCACGGGTGAAGACACTTGAGACCTCAAAAAAGCATGTACTAGCTAACGAAAAACAAGATGGTGAGAACACTAACAGTAGCGAACGAGATGAGATTATTAATTTATTAAAGACTTTGAATGTGTAAAAGTAAAGATAATGGAGTAAATAGCAATGCAAAGTATAATTGTATCAAAAAATGAGGCAAATCAAAGACTTGATAAGTTGCTTGCCAAATATCTGAATAAAGCGCCAAAGAGTTTCCTATACAAGATGCTTCGCAAGAAGAATATTACTTTGAATGGAAAGAAAGCAGATGGCAGTGAGAAACTATCGGAACGTGATGAAATCAAACTATTCTTAGCAGATGAAACAATAGAAAAGTTTAGTGAAGTATCAGTAGACGAAGTTGAGGATGAGATTCAAATTATCTACGAAGATGAGAACATACTATTGATTAATAAAGAAGTAGGAATGTTATCACAAAAAGCTGAACAGACTGACATTTCCTTAGTTGAATGTATTATCTCTTATATGTTAAAGAGTAACCAATTAACAAAAGAGGAGTTAAGAAGCTTCAAACCTTCCATCTGTAATCGACTTGACCGTAATACAAGTGGACTTGTAGTGGCTGGCAAGACTTTAATAGGGTTGCAGACTATGGCACAACTTTTTAAAGACCGTACCATAGATAAGTATTATCATTGTATCGTTAAAGGGAAAGTAGAGCATCAACAGAGGATCGAGGGCTATCTATATAAAGATGAGAAAACCAATAAAGTATCGATTACAGACCACCATGTAGAAGGGGCAGATCCCATTGCAACAGAATATGTACCACTTAAATCAAATGGTATGTATACCCTATTACAGGTTAAATTAATAACAGGTAAGACACATCAGATTCGTGCGCATCTACAAAGCATCGGTCATCCAATCATCGGCGACCATAAATATGGTAATCGAGGTGTGAATGAGCAGATGAAAAAACAATATTCTTTAGAAAATCAACTATTACATGCGTATAGCTTAAGATTTCCTGAGTTAGAAGGCGCTTGTAGTAATCTGTCAGGAAAAGAATTTATAGCTGCAAGACCAACAATATTTGAAAAAATAGTTAATACAATGTTTTAAACTTACTTTTCTTACGTTTATAGAAAGATAAGAAAAATCACTTTATAAAAGAAATATGTTATGGTATACTCTGTTTGAAACTATAAGAGGAGGATTAAAGTATGAAAAAGAAGTTTGGTATCAAAGAAGTTGTAGCAATAGGAATTGGTACAGCCCTTTTTGTTGCTTTAACAGAAGTACAGATTCCAATTGGTATTCCTAACACATACTTGCAACCTAGAATGGCCGTATTTGCATTCCTTGCAGCAGTATTTGGACCAATTGTAGGTGGGGTAGTTGGATTATTAGGACATGCACTGGGAGACTTAGTATTCTATGGAAGTGTATGGTGGAGCTGGGTTATACCAGAAGCTGTAATTGGTTTGGGAATCGGCTTGATTGCTAAAAAGCTTGCCATTAAAGAAGGAGGCTTTGACAAAAAAGCGATTATTACATTCAATGTAGTTCAAGTACTGGCAAATATAGTAGCTTGGATTGCAGTGGCACCAGCATTAGATATACTTATATATGTAGAACCTGCCAATAAAGTGTTTACCCAAGGAGCATATGCTGCACTTGGTAATATACTAATTATCGGCATTTTGGGGACTCTATTAGCAGCTGGTTATGCAAAAATTGGAGCAAAATCATCAAGCCTTAGTAAAGAGGACTAGGATATGGAACCTATTATCGAATTCAAAGAGTATACATTTAAATATCGATCACAGGTGGAACCTTCTCTTCGGGATATTAATCTTAAGATATATCCCGGAGAGAAAGTTTTGATTGTGGGACCGTCCGGATCTGGAAAATCAACACTTTCTAATTGCATTAACGGATTGGTTCCATTTTCTTTTCCGGGTGATAGTAGTGGTAGTTTAACGATTGATGGGAAAGACCCAAAACAATTAGGTATCTTTGGTATGTCAAAGATTGTTGGAACTGTTCTTCAGGATACAGATGGCCAATTCATAGGATTAACAGTCGCAGAGGATATAGCCTTTGCACTTGAGAACGATATGATGTCTCAGGAGAAGATGCATGCAAAGGTAGAGGAAGTAGCAGAGATTGTAGATGTGAAGAATCTGCTTAATCATGCGCCTAGTGAGCTATCTGGAGGACAAAAACAGAGAGTTTCTATGGCGGGCGTTTTGGTTGATGATGTGAAAATTCTGTTGTTTGACGAACCATTAGCAAATCTAGACCCTGCTACTGGTAAAAGAGCAATTGATATGATAGATAAGATACAAAAGAATAGAGATACTACAATCATAATTATTGAACACAGGTTAGAAGATGTATTGTATCGTGATGTTGACCGAATTGTTGTTATTAACGAGGGTCAAATTATAGCAGATATGGAACCAGATGAACTGTTAAGTACGAATATATTAAGGAAACAGGGAATCAGAGAACCTCTATATATCAGTGCATTAAAGCATGCAGGATGTAATCTCACGAAAGATACGAAACCTCAGCATATAGAGAATATGAGATTAGATACCTATGAAAAACAGGTGAGGACCTGGTATGATTCTGCTAAGAGAGAGACACCAAAGGTTAGAGAAGAATCAGCACTTCGTATAGAGAATTTAGATTTCTCTTATACAGAAGAAAAACCGATCTTACAGGATATAAATTTTGAGATAAAAAAAGGTGAGATGTTAAGTATTGTAGGTAAAAATGGAGCCGGTAAATCTACAATTTCCAATCTGATTTGTGGTTTTTATAAACCACAACAAGGGAAAATATATCTGCACAATCAAGATATATCTTTACTATCGATTAAAGAAAGAGGAGAAAAAATCGGACTTGTTATGCAAAATCCAAATCAAATGATTTGTAAACCTTTAATATATGATGAAGTTGCATTAGGTCTCAAAGTAAAAGGAGTACCTGAACAAGCGATAAAAGAGCGGGTGTATCAAACCTTGAAAATATGTGGCCTTTATCAATTTCGTAATTGGCCTATATCTGCTTTAAGTTTTGGTCAGAAAAAGAGGGTTACAATTGCTTCAATCTTGGTTATGAATCCTGAAATTATAATTCTTGATGAACCAACTGCTGGTCAAGATTATAAGCATTACACAGAAATCATGGAATTCTTAAAGGAAATTAATCTTAGTTTAGGTATTACAATAATTATGATTACTCATGATATGCATTTGATGTTAGAATATACAGATCGAGCCGTGGTTATAGCAGATGGAAAATTGATTGCCGATGACACTCCTTCCGCAATACTTACTAACGAAGAGATTGCGAATAAGGCTTACCTTAAGAAAACATCACTTTATGATTTAGCAATACGATGTGGAATTGAACAATCTTCTGAGTTTGTTGATCGTTTTATCTATTATGAGAAAAATATACGAAGTAACAATAAGAAAGAAATGGTGTTAGATTATGTCTAAGATATTAGCCTATGAACAAAAAGATACATGGATACACGAACTTAGCGGTGTAACTAAATTAATATTCTTCTTAATGTGGAGTATAGTTAGTATGCTAAGTTATGATACAAGAGTATTAGTTGTAATGGTTATCTTTAGTTTGGTGATATTTTATATGTCAAAAACGAAATGGAAGCAAGTTGGTGCGGTTTTCAACATGATTATGATATTCCTTTTATTAAATATTATAGCTGTTTTCATATTTTCTCCGTATCAAGGTGTTAAGATATATGGTTCTAGAACGGATTTATTCCATATAATTGGTCCATATACCATGACGGCAGAACAGTTGTTTTACGAAGGAAACATGATATTAAAGTATTTTACTATTATTCCTGCCGCGTTAATGTTCTTTGTTACAACTGATCCAAGTGAGTTTGCAGCCTCTCTTAATAAAGTTGGTATTCACTATAATATCGGTTATGCGATAGCAATTGCATTAAGATATATTCCTGATGTACAAGGAGATTTCACCAAGATAAAACATGCGCAAGAAGCCAGGGGAATTGAGATGTCTGGAAAAGCATCTTTGATTAGTAGAATTAAGAATGTAGCAGCTATTATATTTCCGCTTATCTTTTCTAGTATGAGTCGAATTGATACAATAAGTAATGCTATGGAATTGCGTGGGTTTGGAAAACACAAAAAACGTACTTGGTATTATGCAAGACCATTAAAAAGAAATGATTATCTTACTATAGGAGTTGTTGTTATATTTGCAGTTATTGGGTTATATATTACCTTTCATAATGGCAGTAGATTTTATAACCCGTTTTAGTTAATATGGGTTGACCCTTAGAAAAAAGACTATACAGAAAGAAAAAATTGATGTATAGTATAATTATTGAAAAATATGTAAATACAATCGCCAAAACAATAATAACTAATCTACAATAATAAAATTAATATACTTAAGAAGAGACTATAATGCATATATTTATAAAGTATGGGCAATAGTCTCTTTGCTATTATTAGAATATAGTATTGAAGGTGATTGTATTAGGAGAATAAGAAAGTTTTTTTATTCCATATGGGGAAGATTACTATTTTTACTATTTGGATTGGTTATAGGCGGGATTATTGGAGCTTGTTTTATTGACATTAAAAGCTTTCCATCGGTATTGTGTATGATGGCCTGTGTAATTTTATTAGGTATCTTCATAACAATAAGTTTTGAGATAGATATGTCTCGCTTTATGATTAAGGCCGATAAGAAAAGACGTAGTATTATATATGTATACTGGGCCTTTGCTTTCATAATATTTGCATTATATTACACAATGAATTACAAGAAATTCAAAGTAACATATAAGACGAATATTTTTGGAATTGATCAGATGCAGTACATATATCTTGTGAATTTTGCTATATTCCTAGTTCTTGGAATATTAATCTATCAGATTATCATACAGCAATATAGCATTAAGAATATAGGGAAAGGTGGAGTAGAGCTAGAGAGAATAGTTACCAATGATGGTTTAGCAGCATTAGAAACGAATACAGATATGGTAAGCAGTATATGTAAACAATTAGGTGCGTTGGATGAAATCGTACAGTATTTGTATTACCAAGGTTATGTAGATGATTTATTACCATATACAGATTATGTGGAAATACTAGGAAGAATATTACTTCCGTTATCAGATAATCATGATGATGTTATAATTCAAACATTAACAGAATCGAGTTACTTAGAGTATCTTAATCATGAAAACTCCTTGTCAGTGGGAAGGATTAGAAAAATTACGTATGAATTAGATAAATACGCGATTCTTAAAGTGGAAGATACCATACATATTAAGTATAAACTTGCAGCTTTTCATGAATACAAGAGTCACCCATATGTATATATTGTTGTTAAACTAGGTCCCTTGTATGATATTAAGATTGGTGAGTTGATTTATGCGTATGTGAAATCATTTGAAGCACTTTATTCCAAATACGTTATGTTGCTACTAGAGGAAAGAGATGAATAGCTTAGAAAGGGGCGTGATGCCTGTATGGATGAGAGAAGTTTAGAGAATTTATTCGCTAACCTACAACCAAGAGAGAATGGAGGGGCGAAGGAAGTCAACAAGGAATTCATAATGGATAGTTATATACCAACTGCAAATGGCACCAGTGTGGTTGATAAATTACGGAATCGACATATCTATACATATAATAATAGGTAGTTTGTATAGGAACCATTATATTTGCTAAGAATATTATAGTAATAGTAAGTAGTTGAGGTGGTTCTTTGAACGATAATATGAGTCAGTACATCAATCTTGATGGATTTGTTAAAAGAGATAAATCGATTCGTATAATAATTCCAACTCGATTTATCGTCGAGTATGAAGCGATACAATCCCAAGGGAAAGGAATCGTTCAGGAATTATTAGAGAAGTATCAGTTGGAAAAGTAAGCAAGATTAGTTAATAGAATATTATATGGCTAATAAACAGTAGAAAAAGCAGTAGAAGATAAGCAGTGGAAATTATGAAGTATAAAATATGTGGTAGAGCATATGATAAAGGGAATATCAAAATTCTATAGAATGTAGCAAAAAGGTAGGATTCTAAGAGATTGTATTAGCTTTGGTAATACATCTCTTATGAGTCGCACCTTTTCTTTTTGTTCATTAAGTATATAGTTCTTTTGATATGAATTTTTATAACGTATCTCTAATCATTTAGACATATCTACGAAAGCGATATACCAAGAGATTATTGAAGAGTACTAGAGATAGAAGAATTGCTTTTTGAGCAGCTTCCTAACACATACAATACGGTAGAATGTAAACTTATATAGTAAACCCGAACATCAAATCAAGAGTACATATGTTTCTCACTTTAAAAAAATTATATAGGTTCATCACTTGTACTTCGAAAAGCGAAGTGTTGATACTGATAAATAAAGATTCAATTTAGGAAAGTAGAGCAGTAACTTCCTCTACTTCTGAAACATATTTTTTTGCCAGTCTGGCTTTACCCAGGTTTGATTTAATTATTTTTTTGATTTCAGGGTCTTCAATCTTTGCATACTTCTTTAATAATTCAAAACCTTTATCAGGTAAATCTGCAACAAAAACGCTGATAGCATACTGGAGTCCTTTTGACAGAACCTTAAATTCATCGGACTTGCGGCTTACTTTGTCCACGGTCAATATTTCCTTCAAAATGTCATCACTAATTTTAAGGCTGAATTTGGCAATCTCTTTATTTGTAAGAATTGGTGGATGCGCTAGTGTTGCAATAAAGGCCCTCTTCTCAGCAAAATTTGAATTTCCATACAATTGTGAAAAATAATTTTTTATCGGGCCGAAATCTCTTTCAGCAATTTTCTGAAGGCCCATGGCAGCACCTTCTTTTACGCGCCATCTTACGTCATTCATAGAGATTTTAAATTGTTCCATGATAAGTACTTGGGTGTTTTCTAGGGCAAAACAGTAATATGCACCCAAACATAGGATACCGCAAAATGATAGAAATTCTCTCGGATTGTTCGTAGGTGCATCTTCTGGTGAGATGTGTACCCAATCCACTAACAAGTTCACTAATTCATCACTTATATCTTTTTTCTCAAAACTTTCTGCAAATTTGAAGGCTAAAGTTAGATTACCTCGAGGTCCGGGAAGATTAGAATTAGTAGTCAAGTAATCTTCAATTTCATTGAATCTATCAGGAAATTCCAATAATGGAATAATATCTTCGATAACACTAAAACTTTCCATTTGTGATTCTCCTTTACTTATTTCTTTATCTTAAGGTGTTAACAAACTTTTTTGAAGCAATACATAATATAATAAAATTTTAGATAAATATTATTTTTAACTAAAAATGATTTAGCTTATTTTATTAAAAATAACTGTTTTTTCTTTAAGAGAAATTTTACCAACTTCATATCCATAATCAATTGCTTCCTTTTTAAACTTTAAAAAGGAATGGTCTATTTCAATGCCAGCAATTTCTTTAACTTCATCAAAAGAAAGTTTTATAGATGGGTTACCATTTTCTTGAACAGACCTCCATAAAGAATCATATTTACTCATAGTATCTCACTCCTTTTTAAATTAATATTATTTAGTTTAAGTCATAAGTTTTTATTTTAAAACTTATGACTTTTTTTGAAAAAATTAACAAATAATGGTATTTTTTAAAACATACAATACTTTTATGTAGTTGTCAAGATATTTTTAAATTCTTTAAGTTTATAATTTAGTATTACTTAACTTGCCATGTCGAACAAATTTTCGTATACTATCTCTAATGAGAAGAAGTAAAACTTATTTAAAGGATTACAATAGTGTAAGATATAAATCCTTTAGAATACACAAGCTGAGGAGAAAAAAGAAGTTAATTCATAAGCTTTGTATGTTATTAGACATAGTTACGAAAGGAATGATTATATGCCATCTTGGAATTCAAGAGGTCTTCGTGGATCAACGTTAGAAGAGTTAATTAATCTTACTAACGAGAAATATCGTGCAAATCACCTCGCATTGATACAGAAGATCCCGACACCAATAAAACCAATTAATATAGATAAGACTACAAGACACATAACCCTTGCTTATTTTGACCAGAAGAGTACGGTCGATTACATTGGCGCTGTGCAAGGAATACCCATATGTTTTGATGCGAAAGAATGTGCTAACGATACGTTCCCATTGCAGAATATACATGAGCATCAGATTGAATTCATGAAAGAGTTTGAACAGCAAGGGGGAGTTGCGTTCATACTAATTTATTATTCGAGTAAAGACTACTTCTATTATCTTCGCTTTAAAGAACTGCTTACCTTCTGGGAACGAGCACAGCAAGGAGGCAGAAAGAGTTTTCGATATGAAGAATTAACTCCATGCTATGAGATCTCTACGAATAATGGAGTGTTTGTTCATTATCTCGAGATGGTGAATCAGGATCTCGCCAGTAGGTAGTGAAAGATAATATTAAGAGATTGTGCTATAGTTTTTATGATATGAATCAAAGGATAAACATTTCTTCATAGTATTTCAACATATTATATGCTATACTAGTATCTTACACGCAAAATACAATTAAGAAATGGAAGATAGAATGCAATTTAATGAAATAAAGTTATTAGACGAATTAATGAACACAATCAAGGAAATAGGTTATTCAGAGGCAACTCCTATACAAAGTCAAACAATTCCCTTACTATTAGAAGGATATGATGTATTAGCATGTGCCCAAACTGGTACTGGAAAGACGGCAGCTTATGTACTTCCTATGCTACATAAACTATCGGGTTCAACGAGAAAGAAGATTAAAGGATTGATCTTAACTCCAACGAGAGAGTTAGCAAATCAAATCCATGAGAATATCAAACAATTTGGAAAAGGACTAGGCTTAAGCTCGACGGTCATATATGGAGGCGTTGGACAGAATGCACAAGTTAATGCACTTAAAAGTGGAGTAGACATTCTGGTAGCAACCCCAGGTAGATTGAATGACTTAATCGATCAAGGATATATTAAGCTAGGTGATGTGGAGATGTTTGTGTTAGATGAAGCAGATCAGATGCTTGATTTAGGATTTATCCATGACATGAAAAAAATCATTCCACTGTTACCAAAGAATCGACAAACTCTATTATTCAGTGCGACGATGCCAAAAGAGATTGAGAAGTTGGCTAGTACAATCTTAAAATCCCCTCAAATTATCAAAGTAGATCCTGTTACAAGTACAGTGGAGGCAATCAATCAAACTGTATACTTTGTAGACAGAACGAATAAAATTTCTTTACTTACGTACCTTATTAAAGAGAAGAAGATGACGAGTGTACTTGTCTTCACGAGGACGAAGATTTTTGCTGATAAAGTAGCGCTAAAGCTAAATAAGGCAAAGATTACTGCAATGGCTATTCATGGTGATAAAGGCCAGAATACAAGAGAACTAGCACTTCGAAGTTTCAAAGACGGAAGTATTAAAGTACTTGTAGCTACTGATGTAGCGGCAAGAGGTATTGATATAGCAGAACTTAACTATGTAATTAATTACGATATTCCAGATACACCAGAGACGTACATTCATCGAATTGGACGAACTGGACGTGCAGGTTATAGTGGTAATGCAATTAATTTCTGTAATTATGATGATATTGATTGCTTAAGAGATATTGAAAAACATATTGGTAAGATAATTAAGGAAATACCTTCTCAGTGGCCGATGTTAATTCTCGAAAAATCAGAACGTAAAGCAAGAAATCAAGTAGTTGCAAAATCAGAGAATAATAAACCAAAACATATTAATATGCAAGGTAAAGAAGTGATTAAGAATAAAGAAAGACATAAGGGAAAGAATTATAACAAAGACAAAGTTACAAGTAGCCATACATCCAATCAGACAACTAAGGATAAGTCAAAATCCCGCGGAAAGAGTAGTAAAGAATCTGGACATTCACATAATACAAGGGCAACAGTGAGCCATAACAAAAGTAAAAGTATAAATAAGGGCATGAATAAATGCGTAAATAGAAGTAAAAGCATAAATAAAAACAAGTAAGAATAATGGGAAAATCTACAAATTATATTGAATTATTAGCTATTAAGTGATACTATCTATTATTAGGGATATACGAACTATAGATATATCATTTAACAATTGAGGAGGCTAATATGAGTATTGAAAATGTAGGAATTAAAGTAAGAAAATATGATTCAAAGGAAAAGCGCTTCCAGTTGAATAACCTAATATGTGTAATAATTATATCGATTATGGTGGTAATTGTTGCGGGTGTTATGATACTACAACTATTAACAAGTAATGTGGATAAACCCATCGAGGTGATCATTCCTTCCATCTTTATGGTATTAAGTGCAGTTGTTGGTTGGGTTTTGTATTTTAAGAATCCATCTTGGAGACTACTATTAATTTATCCGAATGCGTTGTATACTATTGGGTATGGTTATCTGGTTATTACTGGCAATAATTCGTTTGTTATTATGTATGCTTTGCCAATCGCAATAGGTAATTTGCTTTACTTTAATAAGAAGTACATAAGTATAACGAATACAGTTATTATATTATTTAGTATAGTTCGTATTGCCTTAAGTTTTACCGGTGTCTATCCAGAAGCAAGGATGTCTACATTAATGTATTGTGGTATTGATGTTTTACTATGTGCAAATATTATTATGATAGGCTCAGTATTGGTTCGCTATAATCATGATGCAGTTCATTCTGCTAAAGATCGAGAAATATTGCAACAACAAATCTTAGATGATGTACTGAACATATCTGTGACAGTTGATGAAGAAGCGAATGAAGTAAACAATGAATTAACTGAGTTAGAGAATTCCTCAAAGTTTGTTTCTAATGCAATGGATGAAATCCTAGAAAGTACAAAGACGACTGCAATCAGTATTGAGGAACAGACCTTAATGACACAGAATATTCAAGAGACAATACAAAAAACAGCGAATGTGTCAAAAGAAATGTTAGATGCTACAGATAAATCGAAAGCAGTTGTTACGAATAGTTTAGAAGTTGTGAAAGACATGAAAGCACAAGTTGATATTATTGGTAATACGAATGAATCTGTAACAGAATCCATGGAGCGATTACAGAGTAAGACGAAAGAGGTGAAGGAGATAGCTAGCCTAATTTTCGGAATATCCAATCAAACGAATCTGTTAGCATTGAATGCGTCAATCGAAAGTGCTCGTGCAGGAGAAGCAGGTAGAGGGTTTGCTGTTGTAGCAGAACAGATACGGTTATTAGCAGAACAGACGAGAAAATCAACGGAAGAAATTACAGTTCTCATTGGAGAATTAGAAGAGAATGCTGGAGATTCCGTTAATAAAGTGAATGAATCTTTAGAAGCAACTACTAGACAGAATGATTTGGTTGTGAAAGCCTCTGAGAGTTTCGAAACAATTGATAAACATGTAGCTGTTTTAACGGATCATGTGAGCATAATGGATCAGATGATTTCTGATTTAAAGACAGCTAATGACAATATAGTTGATAATATAAGCCAGTTATCTGCAACGAGTGAAGAAGTTAATGCAAGTGCTGAGGAATCAGCAAGTACGACACATCAAAACGATGAGAGTACTAAGGCTGTAAAACAGAAATTCGATACTATGCGTGCATCGATTCGAGAAATTGATAAATATCTTCATATGGAACGAGAGAGTCAGAAATTAGATTCTTAAGGAATACAACTGGAGGAATGACATGAGTAGAGTTAAGACTATTAAGAAGCAAACACAAAATAGATTTCTCAATCTATATGAGCTAGAAGCAAAGCACCGAGATGGTAAGGTGTCTCCATACTTTCTTGCATCAAGAGCAGAAGACGTTAGTGATCTTAAGATAACAACAGGTAAGAATATACCAGACGGAGTTGCTATCTATGGAATATATGGAGAGAAAAAGGATAAAGTAGCCTTAGTTAGACAATTTCGTTATCCTATTAATGATTACATCTATGAATTCCCAGCAGGTTTAGTTGAAAAGGGTGAAGATGCTACAGATGCAGCAGTTAGGGAGATGTATGAAGAGACCGGTTTAACTCTTACACCGCTAAGTTGTGAAGAGATGTATACTCGTCCGTTCTTCACCACCATTGGGATGACGGATGAATCTTGTGCTACAGTATATGGATATCTAAGCGGGGAACCAACCAATCTTCACCAAGAAGAGGCTGAGGATATACAAGTTATATTAGCAGACAGAGAGGAATGTAAACGTATTCTTAAAGAGGAAAATGTGGCAATCATCTGTGCGTATATGTTAATGCATTTTATTCATTCAGAAGATGAACCCTTTGGATTTTTGAAAGTGTAGATTAGTAATGGATTAATAAATATTTAAGTTAAAAAAAGATGAACATAGTATATTCAATACTAAAAAAGATAGCATCCAACAGCTTTAGGCTAGATGCTATCTTTTTCTAATTATTTTGAGTCAAATTCCTCATCCATTTATATTTAATCGTCCGAGGAAAGCAGATGAAGAATTTTCCGATTTCATCAGCGGTGACCATAAGAAATACAATGTAAACGGGTGCCTTTAACACTACAGCACCTAAGAAAGCCATAGGCAAACCAAATAACCAAGTACCACAAAAATTAGCCTTAAAACAATAGGTACTGTCACCACCAGCACGAAGAATTCCAACAATAATTGTGAAATTAATCGCACGAAATGGTAATTCAAAAGCTAAGATATATAGCATCTTTTGTGCGTATGTTTGAGAAGACTGGCTGATTTGGAACATATGCAATATCATAGGTGCGAATAGTACGAGTATAACCGCAACAGCAGCTGCTACTATAGGTGTAAAGATTAGATATTTTTTACAAAAACGTTTTGCTTTTTCTAGTTGGTTTTGGCCAAGTAGATTACCAATGATGACACTTGCGCTATTGCCAATACCGATGGAAAGAACCAAAGCCATAGATTTTATAGAATTTACAATTTGTAATGCAGCTTGGGATTCTGTACCAGTGTATTTGTAAGCAATATTATATATGGAATTGCCAATTCCATATATAGCTTCACCAAGTATAATGAAAGATCCATAACGAAAATATTGTTTTACTGTCTGATATTCTATATGGAAGAAGCGTTTAGGATTTACAGCTATGGCAAGTTTTTTGCTATAGGTATAACCGACTATGAATAGGAATTCGATAATACGAGCGATTACAGTAGCAATTGCTGCACCATTAACTCCTAATCTTGGCATTCCCATATTTCCAAAGATTAGACAGTAATTCAACAGCAAATTACAGAGTAATGATAAGATAGTTCCTATCATTGGAACGAATGCTATTTGAGTACTTCTTAGGGTTGCAACGAAGACATTAGTTAAAGCTGTGAAGAAATAAGAATAACCAATGATTCGAATGTAACTTGCACCGATTTTAATAACAGCAGGGTCGTTTGAGTAGATGCGAATAATTCTATCTGAAAAAAGGATAGAACTAGTTCCCATAATTGCTGCTAAGATGGCAACTCCTATTATCATAACACCCATGTATTGGTGGACTTTATCAATCTCCTTATTGCCCCAATGTTGTGAGATGAAGATACTACCTGCAGCTGTAATCCCACCACATAGTAATATATAAACGAAAAACCAGGAGTTTCCGAGAGAGGTACTTGTGATAGCAACCTCACCTAGGCTCCCAACCATAAAAACAGCGGTCATATTCACTAAACTGTTAATTAGATTTTGTATAATTACAGGGATTCCAATTATTAGAATCCCTTGAAAAAATTCTTTTGTTTCATTTGTTGGCGTATTAATTTGAGTCATAGTATTACCTAACTGTGCGTAGCGAATCGCACGGAGTATGATTGATACGCGTATTTACCAATCCATTAGAATTGAATTTATCTTGTATGAAGAGAGTCAATTTTTATTACACCGGATACTACATGAAGTTTAATTTTTGCACTCTCAGATTTCTTAAGTTTTATAGGTTCTAGGACCTCCAAGATACTATTTTCAGCAAAGTTATATGTACCAAGTATTTCATCATTTTGATACACTTCTAAGACACCGGATTCTTCACAGATATAATGAACAAGGAGAGTAGAAGTTTCTTTCACATCTTCAAGGGAATAGACAGCGAATTCTTCTTTCTCAAGTTCTAAGACAAATCGTTTAAACCCACAGTCAAATCCAAATGCTTTTGCTAAATCTTTGTATTGTTCTACGATTTTCATGCCAGTAAGATAGCGGTAGCGTTCTAGATTGGTTTCATTGCGAAGTCCAGAATAAGATACTCCTTTACCTGGGAAATGGTCAAAATCAGTACCTCGAATGATACATCCAGGTTGTCTTAATACGGCATTTGATACCGTTTCTAAGTGCTCACAGTTTTCCAGTTTGATATTGTCTAAGAATTCATCAAGTATTTTTCTTGCAACCTCATAGCCTGGGTGTGCACCACCTTTGGTGTAATTAATAATAGTATCCCAGTTACGTGGCTTATTAATTGAACATGGGGAATTGGAACAGTCCATCTTCTTCCAAGGCCATATATTATAACCAATGCCAAGTTCTGCAGCAAGGGGATACATGGCAGTGAACCATTCTGTATAGTTCTCACCTGTTTCACCTAACCACAATGGACAATCCCATTCTTTCGCTAGTGTTAAGAATTCGCTATAACATGAGATATCAGGTAAACATGCATAACGATGAAAATGTATAATCATCTTATCATCATACTTTTTACAGAATATATTCTTAGCTGAAGCCCAGTGATGCCCTTCTAGTGAAATTAGGTGTTTCTTATCTATCTTACGGATTTCCTGAATGGCTACTTCATAAAATTCCTTTAATCTTGGTAGTAGATAATCAAAATCGGTATCATCAGCAAAGCGTTTTGGACGAATCGGTTCGTTTAGGAGATCATAGCCTGCAACGATATAGCGGTCACAGTAGCGGGTAGCTAATTCCTTCCATAATGCAATACCTTTGTCAAAACAATCTTGATCTGTGAATAATCGTGGAACATCATCGATGGAATCATCAATATTATCTCCGGTCTGTCCACCAGGTGCACCATGTAAATCTAAGAATACATAGATTCCATGTGTTTCACACCAATCAATACATTGATTAAGTAGTTGAAATCCTTCCTCAACCCAGTGTATTCCGTCACCCTCTTTCATAAAAAGGCGAGCATTAATGGGAATACGTACGGAATTGTAGCCTAGTTCAGCCATATAACGGATATCAGCTTCGGTTATGTAATTCTGACGATAAGCTTTCCAGAATGAATTGGCATATTCCTTACCAGTGAGTTCTTCTATAACAGCCTCTATCCTACGAGGGCGATCAAAGCGTTTACTACCAAGCGCTTTCCACATATAACCTTCTTGCAATAACCAATTTCCTAGCCCCCAACCAGTTAATATAATCTCTTCTCCTAATTCGTTAACGATTTTTTGACCATTTACGTCAAGAAATCCATTTACACGGTTGCGTTTCATATTTTCTTTCATAGATATTCTCCTTTGTTAACTTTGGTAAAATTATTTGATACTACGATTGACCATTTTTAATGACTACTAAAATATTGAAACCTTTTAAAATTATTGAAACTTTATTATAATTTTGGATTTTGTTATAGTTAGTATATAGAGAATTCTTTATAAAGAAAATGATTGGAATGGTAGAATTTTTAACCGAAATGGTAGGTGAGGTATATATGTTAGATCAAATATTACAGGAGTATCCACAATTGCGACTACAAAAGAATGATGGAGGCTATTATCGAATTGGTGATGATTTTAATAACGGGGTAATGTCATGTGGTTTTATGAGAAAAGAAAAAGGCATAGATTCACAACATAATTTACAATTACAATTTTATAGTTGTTTCGTATTATTATCTGGTAAAGGGATATATCGAGACAAATACGGGAAGGAATATCCTTTGCAAGCGGGTTCGTTGGTGCAACGCATTCCTGGTGAAGTACACACAACAGAGGTTGAAGGAGAAGAGTGGCTAGAGTTTTTTATTAATTTGGGGAAAAGTACGTTTGAATACTTACACAGCATGAAACTAATATCTATAGAAGAACCAGTACGTACGTGTATAATTACACCTGAGGTAGTAAAGTATTTGATGTTCCAATTGGAAAATTTTAAGCGGGCACGGGTAGAAGAATTGCCAATTTATTTAGTTGAGCTCCAAAAAATGGTACTTCAGCTACATAATAGTTGTATAACGAATACTCTAAGTAATCAAAAGATGCTAATGCTACAGGCGAAGAATCTATTATCAAGCAATTTGGAAGAAGATATCTCGTTAGAATCTTTAGCAACGGAACTTAATATGAGTTATGAAAATTTTCGGAAAGTATTTCGAGAGACGCAAGGAGTTTCTCCGATGCATTACCGTACAAATCAACGGATGTATCGAGCGGAACTTATGATTCTTTCAGGAATAAGCATTAAAGAAACAGCTGCATTGGTTGGGTATTCAGATTGTTATGGATTTTCTAGACAATTCAAAAAAACTATGGGAGTGTCTCCAGCTGCATACCGTAATAGGAAGAGGTTGCCACTATCATTGGAGAATTAGTAGTAGTTCCAATATAATAATCACTTTGTGGAGAGGGTATGAGATGCACACAGGCTTGCCCTTGACAAAAAAAGTCGATAATCGTAAGAAAATATTAAGTAATATCAGTTTGACAGGTTTGATTTGAGAAACGTATAATGGCTATATATATGGAACTTGTTTTGGATTAAGTAGAAAGGAGATAGTTATGAAGAAAGATCTACTACTTGTACTACTTGGAATATGTTTTCTCTTAATGTTTATAAGTGGTTGTTCAAAAAATAAAGTTAGAGTAACGACAAGCCAGAATACGAAAAATGAAACAGAGCAAGAAGATAATAACCAAAATGATAATCAAATTAAAGATACTACAGACAATAATGATGTTAATAATGAATTGAATGAAAACCAATCTTTAGATCAGGCAGTAGTGAATGAAGATAATACATATACATGGGAAGAGATAACTGTCACAATCCCAGAATCGTGGAAAGATAAGTATGTAATACAAACTTCTGAAGATGGATTTTACTTTTTCCAAAAATCTTCATATGATATCAATGAAGGTATGGGTTTTTTGTGTGGTTTCTTCCGTCGTAAAGTAGATGTATTTGATGGAATGGAGGCGACCCCTTTAGCATATACAAAGGATACCCTGTATTGTGCTTCTTATCCAACAGATGTGTCATATTATTACGAGAATGTGGAAATAGCAGATGAGTATATACAGATGTCAAAAGAACTTCCATTGCTGGAAAGATCGATTCATATTACCAGAGAAAATGTTAATTACAATCCTAGCGAATATGTATTACCTATGAGTAATACGAAATTATATTCAAAGGAGTATCTAACCTGTTTTGATGATAACCGTTTGTGGATTGCAAGAAATGAAATCTACGCAAGATATGGACGTAAGTTTGATAATATGTACTTGCAACAATATTTTGATTCTTGTAGTTGGTATGAAGGGACAGTAGCTACGGATAAATTCGATGAATCCATACTGAATGAAATGGAGAAAGCAAATTTACAGGCAATTAAAGGCGCTGAAGAAGAGTATAATAAGACGCATCCATATCCTAAGAGATATAAACTCGGAGAACAATTAGAAGTAGATCTTGATGGAGATGGAAAGAAAAATAAAGTAGAGTATCAACTAAAAAAAGATGAAAATTCAGATGATTATAAGGCATATATAACGATCGATGGAACCACATTTGATTTGGAGGACTTTGGAATCTATCTCATAACTCCAGAAGAGAAAGGTTTCTATATAACAGATTTAGCAGATTTTAAAGCTGGTCTTGAAATAGCAATTCTAGACTATGGGCCAAGTTATGATTTAGAAACCCATTTCTTTACTTACAATGGTAAGTTAGAACATATAGGTACAGTATCCGGTTTTCCTTTTAAAGAGTATAATGGGTATGATGGTTTGTCTAATCCGTTAACTGTCACAGGAACTATACGTGCAGATATTATTCATACCTGTTATGCGAATGCAGACTGGAGATATGACGTTGATAAGAATAAGTTAGTATTTCAAGAGGATGGATATTATCCATTGGTTGAAAATTCGCATGAATTATATGTTGACTTACCAGTTTATTATGAAAAGAGCGAAGATTCTGTTACAAGCATTATTAAAGCACAGCAAGAAGTTTTCTTTGTATCAACGGATGCAAAAGAATGGATAGAAGTAAAGGGAAAAGATGGAACAAGTGGCTATATGCATATTAAAGACAATAAAATAGTTCCGCTTGGTCGAGATGCTACAGAAGTATTCTCTAATTTGTTTTTTGCAGATTAAGAAATATTTGAAGTAGACCTCTGAAAGCATATTTTTCATATGTTTTTTTGTCAGAAATATTAAAGTTTACTCGCTGATAGAATCAACGAGTAAACTTTTTTGACATTAGAAATGTTCCTATTAAGAGTATTTCTATTGTCAGTTATGCGTATCTGATAAATAGTATATAATGATAATATACATACAACTTAAAAAGAGTTATTGGATTTTACAACCAACATGTTCGATACAATTCGTTATTGAGTTTGGGTTTGTTTTTGAATTATATCCAACTTCTATGGAACCCCTACCGAGATCTACGTTTACCATGTTTACCCCATTAATATTACTTAAGGCGTTTTTAACTTGGGTTTTCTTATCTTCATTAATTAAACCTGTAACGGAATAGTGTATTTTTTCCATAAGAACTCCTTTCGTTATTTTATTAGATACCTATTTAGTGTCTGGATAATGCAAACGAAATATACCAAAAGGATTGACATTAATATTTGCTTAACGTATAATAAATAAAGATTTACTTTAGTAGCGAATTATCACTTTAAAGCGATAAAGTTATATGAAAATGATATCCGGTGATAGAAACAAATCAGAAAGAAAAAGAATGGATAAAGAAAGAAAACATAAGTAGTATATAAAGAAAGTATAGATTAGAAAGGGTGTTTGATTATGAATGATAAGTTATTACATACACCAGAAGGTGTTCGAGATATATACAATGGAGAATGTGAGAAAAAGTTAATTCTGCAAAATCGTATGCATGAGATATTGAAATTATATGGATTTAAGGATATACAAACCCCTTCCTTCGAGTTCTTTGATATCTTTAGTAAAGAAAGAGGCACGATTGCTTCGAATGATATGTATAAATTCTTTGACCGTGAAGGGAATACCTTGGTACTACGTCCGGATATGACGCCGGCTATCGCCAGGTGTGTTGCCAAATACTATAGAAATGAGAATCTTCCAATTCGTCTTTGCTATATGGGAAGTACGTTTATTAACAATAGTAGTTATCAGGGTAAACTAAAAGAGACCACACAACTTGGTGCTGAATTGATTAATGACTCCACTGTAGATGCGGATGCGCAGATGATTGCTATGTCAATTGAATGTTTAAAGAAGGTTGGTTTAAGGGAATTCCAAGTAGAGATCGGTCACGTAGATTTCTTCAATGGCTTGGTGGAAGAAGCTTGCTTTGAAGAGGAAGAGATTGAACAATTGCGTGCAGCAATTGAAGACAAAAACTTATTCGGAGTTGAGGAATTAGTGTCAAGCAAGCCAATTACCTCGAAGTTAAAGGAAGTATTATTCAAACTACCTGAGTTGTTTGGCAATGAAGATATCCTCGATTATGCGAATAAGATGATTAGTAATGAGAAAGCCAGAAAAGCTATTGAACGTCTGAAGGACGTATATGATATACTGAAACTATATGGCCTAGGGGATTATGTTACATTTGATCTTGGAATGCTTAGCAAATACAAATATTATACAGGTATTATATTCCGTGGCTTTACGTATGGTACAGGTGCTGCCATCGTAACTGGTGGTCGTTATGATAAATTAGTTTGCCAATTTGGCAAGGATTCAGCTGCAATTGGAGTTGCTGTTGTAGTGGACCAGTTAATGAATGCTTTATCTAGACAAAAGATTGATGTAGAACTATTAGAGAACAATACTTTGATTTTATATCGTGAAGAATTCAGAAAATCAGCAATTACTTTAGCTGGATATTTTAGAAGCCATGGAATGAATATTGAGATGTTAACTGTGTCCCCTTCTTTTGCAGTTAATAATTATAAAGAATACGCAAAACGAATTGGCACAGGCGGTATATTGGTTATGGAAGATAGTGAAACTATTCAAGTAATCAATATGAAAGAAAATATAACAAACATCGTTAAGATGTCAGATTTGATTCAGTAGGGGAAGGAGTGTATAAGTAATATGAGATATTTAACATTTGCATTAGCCAAAGGCCGTTTGGCAAAGAAAACATTATCTATCTTAGAACGGGTTGGAATTACCTGTGAAGAGATGAAAGATCCCGATTCTAGAAAATTAATCTTCGTAAACGAAGAGTTAAAATTAAAGTTCTTTCTTTCTAAAGCAACAGATGTACCTACATATGTAGAGTATGGTGCAGCAGATATCGGTGTCGTTGGTAAAGATACCATTATGGAAGAAGGGCGTAAGTTATATGAGGTAATTGATTTGGGGCTTGGGAAGTGCAGAATGTGTGTGGCGGGTCCCGCTTCAGCAAAGGATTTACTAAACCATGGAGAATTAATTCGTGTTGCTACCAAATATCCCAATATTGCAAAGGATTATTTCTATAACGTGAAGCATCAAACTGTGGAGATTATCAAACTTAACGGTTCGATTGAGTTAGCGCCAATAGTTGGGTTATCAGAAGTAATCGTCGATATTGTGGAAACTGGTTCGACTCTACGTGAGAATGGATTAGAAGTATTAGAAGAAATCTGTCCTTTATCTGCACGTATGGTGGTAAATCAAGTTAGTATGAAGATGGAACATGAGAGAATTCAAAAATTAATTACAGATTTAAAAGATATTATCGGATAAAATCAATTTTTGATTTGGTTGCTGATTTCTTTTCGATAAGTTATATTATAGGAAAATAATACTAGGATTTTGTCAGCATTCATTGTAAAATAGTATATAACAATAAGTATGTGTGATTGAAGGACGTAGTCACGAATTGTTGTAATAGAATTATGCTAGATTTACACTGAATTCCTAGTTTACATAGTTTGCAGTGAAGGAGAGAATTCCATGAGAATAGTGAAGATAGACGAACAGTCAAAAAATAATATATTAGAGAATTTATTACAAAGAAGCCCAAGTCAGTATGAAGAGTATTCTGAACGTGTGAATGCTATTTTGAGTGATGTTAGAACGAAAAAAGATGAAGCTCTATTTAATTATACAAAGCGTTTTGATGGATGTGAATTAACCAAGGATACCATTCGTGTTACAGAGGCGGAGATTGAAGAAGCATATACAATCGTTGATACCTCTTTATTAGAGGTAATACGTAAAGCAATTGTTAATATTCGTAATTATCATGAGAAACAAAAGCAATACAGCTGGTTTGATTCAACTCCAGAAGGAACTATTCTTGGACAGAAAGTTACAGCACTTGAGAGTGTAGGAGTATATGTACCAGGTGGGAAGGCTGCGTATCCATCTTCCGTATTAATGTGTGTAATCCCAGCCAAGGTAGCAGGTGTTGAACGAATCGTTATGGTTACGCCACCAGGCAAAGATGGAAAAGTTAATCCCAATACCTTAATTGCTGCAAAAGAAGCGGGTGTTACAGAAGTTTATAAAGTTGGTGGAGCCCAAGCAATTGGGGCACTTGCTTATGGAACAGAAAGTATTAAGAAAGTATGTAAGATTGTTGGTCCTGGTAATATATATGTTGCATTAGCTAAGAAAGCTGTTTTTGGCTATGTTAGCATCGATTCTATTGCCGGTCCAAGTGAAATCTTAGTGTTAGCTGATGAGACAGCGAATCCAAGATTTGTTGCAGCAGATCTACTATCGCAAGCTGAACATGATGAATTAGCATCAGCAATCTTAGTTACAACTAGCAGAGAACTTGCAGAAAAAGTATCGGAAGAAGTAGAAGGATTTGTTAGGGTATTACCAAGAAAAGAGATTATTCAACAATCATTAGATAATTACGGATATATCTTATTAGCGGATACGATGGATGAAGCTATTGAAGTAGCGAACGAGATAGCTTCTGAACATTTAGAAATCATCACGAAGGATCCGTTTAATACCATGACGAAGATTCGTAACGCTGGAGCAATTTTCCTAGGAAGTTATAGCAGTGAGCCACTTGGAGATTATTTTGCTGGTCCAAACCATGTATTACCTACGAATGGTACAGCCAAATTCTTCTCTCCTTTAAGCGTAGACGATTATATCAAGAAATCCAGCATTATCTCTTATTCTAGAGAAGCGCTAGAGCCAATACACAAGGATATTATTAAATTCGCAACAGAAGAACAGTTAACTGCACATGCAAATTCCATTGCAGTACGTTTTGAAAAATAGTGTAAGAGAGGAAGATGTCTATGATTAACAGAACATCGAAGATAAATCGTAAGACGAATGAGACGGATATTCAATTAGAACTTGACTTAGATGGATCAGGCGTTACAAAAATCGACACAGGAATTGGATTCTTTGATCATATGCTAAATAGTTTTGCAAGGCATGGATTTATGGATCTAAATCTCAGAGTATCTGGAGATTTACATGTTGATGGGCATCATACAGTTGAGGATACAGGAATTGTTCTTGGTCAGGCAATTAAAGAAGCGATTGGTGATAAGAAGGGAATTAAGCGGTATGGTTCTGTAATATTACCAATGGATGAGACCCTTATGTTATGCTCACTAGACTTATCGGGTAGACCTTATTTTGTATATAATGTTGAACTAACTACAGACCGAGTAGGATATCTTGATACTGAGTTAGTGAAAGAATTTTTCTATGCAGTATCGTATTCTTCGGGAATGAATCTTCATATTAAGCAACTTGACGGAAGTAATAATCATCACATAATAGAAGCAATCTTTAAAGCATTTGCAAAAGCCTTAGATGAAGCAACCAAATACGATGAACGTATAACAGATGTTCTTTCAACCAAAGGAGCTCTATAAATAAAGAATAAGACTATGTCCTTCATAGTCATAAAGTATAAACAAACTCATTACACGCGACAAAACAAGGAGGTCAACTATGCAATTATATCCAGCAATCGATATTAGAAACGGGCAATGTGTAAGATTAAGACAGGGGCAATTTCATGATCAAGAAATCTATTCAAATTCACCAGCTAAAGTAGCAAAACAATGGGAAGATCAAGGCGCAACGTTTATTCATCTGGTTGATTTAGATGGTGCTTTACATGGTCATGGTGTTAACGAGGATGTGATCAAAGAAATTACGAATACAGTTTCAATCCCGGTTCAAGTTGGTGGTGGAATACGTACAATCAAAGATATAGAGAATAAGATCAATCTTGGTGTAAACCGTGTAATTATCGGAACAAAAGCAGTTGAAAATCCAGCATTTATAAAAGAAGCAATCAGTATGTTTGGAGCGGATCGTATCGTTATTGGTATTGATGCCAAGAATGGTATGGTAGCAATTGAAGGTTGGGAAAAGATTAGTAGCTATAATGCGGTAACTTTAGCTATTCAGATGAGAGAACTTGGAGTTAAGACAATTGTTTATACGGATATCGCAAAAGATGGTATGTTACAAGGACCAAACGTTGAATGTACGAAAGAAATGGTAGATGCTACAGGGTTAGATATCATTGCTTCTGGTGGTGTATCTTCCTTGAAAGACTTAGAGTCAGTAAACCAAGTTAATGTACATGGAGTAATTATTGGTAAAGCATTATATGAAAATCGTATTAATCTCGAAGAAGCAATTACGCTATTTGAAAAGAAGTAATTGTATAATTAAGTTATAAATGTTAAGTATAGCTAAGGTACTTATACAGTTCTAGAGGCAATATAATCGAGATTGGTATAAAAAGTAGGAGGAATAAGGATGGCATGTAAGAAAGTTATTCCATATATGAATATAGAGAATGAAGTAGTGGCCAATGTGTTGACTGCGTCAGAGAAGTATGCAGCAGAGGGTGCTGATGAATTATTTATCTTTGATTATTCCGTGGATGAGTATTCAAAAGAAGAGTTATTACGTGTAGCCAAGACCTTAGCAAAGACAGTTGATGTACCTTTTATTCTAGGTTTACATGTTAAGAGATTAGAAGATGTAAAGAAAGCATTGTATACAGGAGCTTCCTATGTTATGTTGAAACACTCTTGCATTGAAGATTATTCCGTGGTTAAGGAATCTACAGAACGATTCGGCAAGGATAAAGTAATTATAGAAATCGATTCAATCAAACAATTCAGAGAACCAGGATATATCGACAAGTTGATTGAATGTGGTGTATATGCGATTATGTTAAAACATCTTACCATGAATGATGAATTAGCAAATGAGATTGCAAATTGTTCCTTGCCAGTGATGATTCGTGATAGTTTAACTAGAAACGATATCAAAGATCTTATGGGAGTAGATCAGGTTTTTGCCGTATCAACCAATTACTTGGAGAATAAGGATCTGATGAAAGCAAAATACTATCTAAAGGAACAAGATATTGACGTAAATACTTTCGAAAGCACCATTGCCTTTTCCGAATTAAAGCTTAACGAGGATGGTTTGATTCCTGTAATAGCACAAGATTATAAAACAAGTGAAGTTTTAATGCTTGCCTATATGAACGAAGAGGCGTTCAATCAAACGGTTAAAACAGGAAGAATGACTTACTACAGCAGAAGTCGTGGGGAACTTTGGTGTAAGGGTGATACCTCAGGTCATTATCAATATATGAAAGCGTTAGATTTAGATTGTGACAAAGATACGATTCTAGCAAAAGTACGTCAAGTGGGTGCAGCTTGTCATACTGGAAGCCGTTCTTGTTTCTATACGGAGATTGTTAAGAGAGAGTATGATGACACGAATCCTCTTACTGTATTCTCTCAAGTTTATGATGTGATTATGGATCGTAAATTGCACCCAAAGGAAGGATCCTATACGAACTATCTGTTTGATAAGGGAATTGATAAGATTCTCAAGAAATGTGGAGAAGAAGCTACAGAAATCGTTATTGCTGCTAAAAATCCGGATTCAGAAGAACTAAAGTATGAGATATCAGATTTCTTATACCATATGATGGTCTTAATGGCGGAATGTGGACTAGATTGGAATGATGTTGTGAAAGAATTAGCACATAGAAGATAGTACGGTCTTGCCGTGTATTATAAAAGATACAATTATTTTTACTATTTATTTGTATATTTTGATTTCATATTGTATAATCTTATTAGTATTACAAAGGAGCACCAATAAGGAGGCATTATCATGGTATTTTTAGGTCATTTATTAACTGCAATTGTAGAATTCATTGTAATTGCTGGAATAGCCGTAGGTGGAATATTCTTAGGCAAATTCTTAAGTGAGAAAAAGCGTGGCAAAGCTAATTAATAGTTATTGCATCTAGAACAAATCCTTTTATAAGGTTATATAAACGATACAATTATGTATATCGAATGTGGAGTGCACCCCAAATGTTAGATAAATATATTTAACATGTGGAGGTGCATTTTATTATGTTATTAAGATGTCAAAAGGTATTGTGGTAACAAAAGGTATTTGATTAATATAGTTTAAAATAATTTTATAAATAATGCGCACACTATAAATTATTGAATGATGGTAATGATTATGTATATTTACAAGGAGCTGCCTTATGAAAACGAATGAAAGGCTTACTGAAGCATACAAACATGCAAAACGTATGAATATTGATGATACTTCCAAATACATCTTTTTTAGTGATCTTCATCGTGGGGATGATAGTATCTCAGATGAATTTGCAAGAAATCAAACATTAATGGTAAGTGCATTGCAATATTATAATAAGAATGGTTATACGTATGTTGAAGTGGGAGATGGTGATGAATTATGGGAACATAAGAATTTCAAGCATATCCGTACTGCGCATACGGATGTATTTACAGTGTTAAAGGAATTTTATAGGGATAAACGATTTATTATGTTATATGGGAATCACAATATATATATCAAGAGTCGTTATTATGTTATGATGAACTATTACTTTTACTATGATGAATTTACAGAATCAGAAGAGGAATTATTCGTAGGACTAAAACCATGTGAAGCCTTACGGTTATCATATACACCAACGGGACAGGAGATACTAGTTATACATGGGCATCAAGGGGATTTCTTTAATGACCAATGCTGGTATCTATCAATGATAGCTCTTCGTTATTTCTGGAAGTTTATGCACCTTGTGGGATTTCGCAATCCAGCTAGTCCAGCTAAGAATCAATCGAAACGCCATAAAATAGAAAAAAACTTTACAAAGTGGATAAAAAAGCACAATGTTATGTTGATTTGTGGCCACACACATCGACTAAAGTTTCCTCATAAAGATCAATTGCCATACTTTAATACAGGGTGTTGTATTCATACAAAAGGTATTACAGGAATTGAAATTATTAATGGCGAAATTATGTTGGTTCAGTGGAGAATTCATGCAGATTTTGATGGGATTTTACGTGTAAAACGTATGATTATTAAAGAAGGATTACCAATAAAAGATATTCATTTCTAATTTACGATATCCAATTTCTAATTCAAAATACAATAGATAAATAACGACATAATCTGTTATAAGTTGATAAGTTTTTCGTAATATGGTACTATTAGATTATTGGATATGGTAATATTTACATGTTATAATATAGCTTATGAGAAACAATGTAGTTGTTTCTGGTGGTTACACGAAGTGTAATCCCGTAGCAAAGTCAAAAGACTTGACTTGTAAGGGCCATAAGTTAACGAGGAAATAACAAAATGATTTCTCGAGTTTATATTAATAGATTCTAAAATATAGGTTAGGATGAGAAACAGCGTAGTTCAATAAGATGATGGAGTGGTGAGGATGAAGAAGAAAAGAAAGGTTCTAGCATGTTTATTAATAATCATAATGGTTTTGCAAATTTCGGTACGGAATGTAGCTGATGCAAAAACTGTTGACAAAACTGCAATCCAAACAGCGGACGGTTTGAATGGTGGTGATTTATTACCAATTGCAATTACGAAAGTTACTAAGGAACAGATTAAGGATGTTCCGACCTATAATAAAAACATAAAAAAAAGGGATTTGACATTCGCAACAACGAAAACCTCATATTCATCAACGTATGGGTATGACATGTTAGCGAATGATACATATAAGGCTGTGTATCAAGATTTGGTAGCAGCGTGTGAAGCGTTTACTAAATCAGACAATGATGCGACTTTAGTATCTGGTAATGTATATGGAGCAATTACTGTGACAGTAGAAGAGAATACATTAGCTAAATCTGAACTGAATGCGATACTTTGCTCCTTATATTATGATTACCCAGAGTTTTATTGGTTAGATTCATTTGCTTATACATATAATGCAAGCAATTATATTGAGTCTATTACAGCTTTTTGTTCTAATGAGTATAGATTAGGAACAACTAGAACCGCATTAAACACTAAGATGGATACGGAGATTAAACGGTATTTAAGTCTAGTGAATGGAGTGAGTAGTGATTACAAGAAGGAGTTAATTATCCATGACGAGATAATTAACCAAGTACAGTATGCTTTTGATGATAAGGGAAATCCTAGTGTAGAAAAATGGGCACATTCCATAGTTGGTGTGTTTGATACAAGTTATAACAAAGTGGTTTGTGAAGGATACGCAAAAGCGTTTCAGTTACTTATGAATGCGTGTGGTATTGAATGTATTTATATACCAGGCACAGCGAATGGGTCTGGTCATGGGTGGAACAAAGTTAAATTAGATGGGGATTGGTATAACGTGGATGTTACATGGGACGATCCTACAAGCGGGAATGATACACCTATTTTATCGCATGACTATTTTAACGTGACAGATGCCAAGTTATTAACCAATCATACTCCTGGTAATACTATGTCTACGGGAATCAATAATTGGTGTTATAGTCTTCCGGTTTCTAATGCAATCATCTACAAATACGTGAATTCAGATAGTAGTCAAAAATACACGATTAAGTATAATCAACCAACAAATGCTACTGTGGCATTATATAATCAAGGAGCGGTAGTTGTAACTGACAGTGCAGTTGTTTCGGGAAGCGCAATTACGGTAGAAGCAGTACCTAAGGATCAAGATAATACATATATAGCAACGTATAGCATTAATAACCAATCTGCTATCACCATGAATGAAAAGATCGATCAGACTTCAGGAAAAATATCATATTCTAATACCTTCGTTATGCCAGAGTCTGATGTTAATGTTGCTGTCACACTAACACAGGTAGTAAAGAAATATTCGGTAACATTTAATTCAAAGGGTGGCAGCGCTGTTCAGAAGATAACTGATATTGTGCAAGGTTCCACGATCACTTTACCTACAGAGCCTAAATACAAGGGATATGTATTCGGTGGTTGGTATGAGGATGAGGAATATAAAGTTGTCTTTAATGAAGCTTCAGTTGTAAATAAAGATATGACACTCTATGCCAAATGGATTGCTTCAGAACTTGTTAAAATAGAAGCTAATTATTCCGGAACTAACTTAATTGTGGGAACGGAAATTAATAAATCTGATATTGATGTTTTTGCTATTTATGATGATGGTAATCGTGAGTTGCTATCAGCTAGCAAATTCTCAATATATCCAGATACGATTGATAATACTGGAAATAATACAATCGAAGTAAGCTATAGTGGTAAAACTGCCAATGTAATCATCTATGGAGTTGAAGAATCGAGATTATGTACGGTAACATTTGATTCTCAAGGGGGTAGCAGTGTGAACCCGATTAAGAATGTGAAGCATGGTGACAGAATCACATTACCAACAAATCCTACTATGAATGAATATTTCTTTGGAGGCTGGTATACTCAGAAAGCCTGTTTAACTAGATTTAACTCGGATTCTGAAATTACCACGGATATTACACTATATGCTAAATGGGTTTCCTTATTAAGTGATCCGAAGAATACGATTAAGAACATTAGCGCCACCTATACTGGTAACAGTATCTTAGTTGGAAACTCTATTTCAAAATCAGATGTCAAAGTTACAGTAACAGATTTGAATGGTGTAAAACATAGTGTAACAGGTTTTACTATACCAAATTATAAGATAACCGTCGTAGAGAATAATACATTAACAGCAACGTTTGGTGGTTTCTCTACAAACTTCACAGTTAAAGGTATTAGCACTCAAAGTGGCGGAAACGATAATTATAAGTATGTAACATTCATATCGGCTGGTTATTATGGTGGGCCGGTTGAAGTGGGTTCAAGCGTTGAGCCGAATAATATCACAGTGATCGCTGCGTATAATGATAACTCCGTAGCGTATATTACTGATTTTTCACTTTCGAATACAGTAATTACTTCATTAGGTACGAATACAATATACGTATATTATTCAGGTTATACAGCCACGGTTACCGTTAATGGTATAGCAAAAGGTTCCTCTACGCCGACTACACCTGTACAGCCACCGACTTCTACAACAGTAATAGCAGCTTCATCTTCCATAAGCACGTCTGTTATTAATGGTGGATATCAAGGTGTTGTATTTCCGAGAATTAGTTTAACTACTAGTCCAACTTATTCAACCATTACTGCTGAGATTGAGGAGAAAGTATTAGCATCTGCGATAGCAGGTAAAGACCTTGGTAATACGAATATTTTACAACTTACACTTAATAGCATTGGATCGCAGGTGTCAACGCAATTGTATCGTACCAATGTAAATGAAGTGTATGTGAAGGTTTGTATGCCAATCCAATATTTTGGTAGGAATGATATTCAAATTTCGAATATTGCATTCGACAATGCTACGTTAACTAGAATTAAAGATAGTGGTAAGAGTGTGTATATTCAATATGTTGGTTCATCGTATAGTACAGAAACTGGTAAAACATATTATACAAATCCAATTTGCACCCTAACGCTAAAAGGAAAAGAATTTCACTCGACTGCTAATACTAACGTTGCACTACGAGTTACTTCATTAGAGAAGGATTATCAAATAGAATCTGCTGTAAATCAATATCTGAAAGCAGAAGACAGAGGCAACGGTATTGTCGTTACATTGGGACAGAATGGAGAGCTGAATAAATTTGGATCGGTAACAGTTGATGTAGGTGGTTCTTTAGGAAAAGAAAGTGGTGATAAAGTTTACGTATATGGATACAATGCGTCTACGAAGAAATTAGAAGAACTTCCGATTACAAAGTATACGGTTGACAAGAATCAAAATATATCCATAGCGGTTTGTACATATTCTAAATATGTAATTCTTCAGGAGGAAACAGATCAAAAGGTTACTACAATTGCTAGTCGTTCAAAAGTTAGTAAATCACTTACGATGAAGAAGGATAAAAACAAGCAGCTTATGATAACATTAACGCCGGATATCAGTAAAGATGACGTGAAGATTACATATAAATCTAGTAATTCCAAAGTTGCGTATGTATCCAAAGTTGGAAAAGTATACGGTAAGAAAAAAGGAAGCGCGGTGATTACAACAACAATTACATATGGTAAAAACTCAAAGAAATTTACCACTAAAATAGTTGTAAAATAATACTGAAAGCGTTATTTCGTAAATGGCTTGACAATTTAGTATATTTCTATATACTAGAATGTATGAGAAAACCGATGATTAAGAAGAGTAGACAATGGGTAGAAATCACAGAGAGCTGTATATGGTGAGAGTGCAGTATTTTGAATTTGTTGAATGGGCTTATGAGGGCAACCCGAACGATGAAGTAGGCGTTGACGGAAATCCTAACCGTTATAATGGAAGCATATGATAGTATGTGAAACAATGGTGGCTATATAAGATTATTAGACTCTTATCCTTTGTTGGATAAGGGTCTTTTTTTAGGAGGAAATTAGTTATGGAAAAGACGATATTAACAGGAGATCGCCCTACGGGGAAATTACATTTAGGACATTACGTAGGTTCATTAAAAGGAAGAGTTGAATTACAGAATTCTGGTGAATATAAGAATATATTTATCATGATTGCTGATGCGCAAGCATTAACGGATAATTCAGAAAATCCTGAGAAAGTAAGACAGAATATTATAGAAGTAGCATTAGATTATCTATCAGTAGGATTAGACCCTGAGAAATCCACATTATTCATTCAATCACAAATTCCTGAATTATGTGAGTTAGCATTTTATTATATGAATCTTGTGACAGTATCTAGGTTACAAAGGAATCCTACAGTGAAATCTGAGATTCAGATGCGTAATTTTGAAGCAAGCATTCCGGTTGGTTTTTTTACGTATCCTATTAGCCAAGCTTCTGATATTACAGCTTTTAAAGCAACAACTGTGCCTGTTGGCGAAGATCAACTTCCAATGTTAGAACAAACAAAAGAAATTGTTCGTAAGTTCAATTCTGTATATGGAGATACCTTAATCGAACCAGACATCTTATTGCCTGACAATAAAGCTTGTTTAAGACTGCCAGGTATAGATGGTAAGGCGAAGATGAGTAAATCTCTTAATAACTGTATTTATTTATCAGATTCTGCTGAAGAAGTTCGTACGAAAGTTATGAGTATGTACACGGATCCAGATCATATTCAAGTTTCTGATCCGGGTAAAATTGAAGGAAATTGTGTGTTTATTTATCTTGATGCATTCTGTAAACCAGAGCATTTTGAAAAATACCTTCCAGATTATCAGAATCTTGAAGAGCTAAAGGCACATTATCAACGTGGTGGACTTGGAGATGTTAAGGTCAAGAGATTCCTTAATGCAATATTAGAAGAAGAATTAGCACCAATTCGTGAGAGAAGAAGAGAGTTAGAACAAAGAATTCCTGAAATCTATGATATCCTTAAAGATGGGAGTAGGAGAGCAAGAGAAGTAGCAGCTAAAACATTAAATGAAGTTAAGAATTCGATGAAGATTAATTATTTTGATGATGCTGAATTAATCAGTGAACAAAGTAAAAAATTCAATAAATAATCTCATAAGCGTACCGCCCTGATGACCTTAAAGTCAACAGGGCGGTGCTTTTTTGATGAATATTTGTAATAGATATTCTTTTAAGTAGTTTGCCCCTCAAGTATTACTGGAATTGTTGTATAACTCTGTACCAATAGTGAGGGATTCTCAAGTTTTCTAATCATCATATTGCCAGCTTGGACGCCCATATCGTATACATTGATATCTATGACTGTCGGTTTAGGATCAATGATTTGGGTATATGGATATGCATCAAAGGTTAGGAATGCTATATCCTTTGGTAATGTGAGCCCAGATTGTTCAATGGCTTTCATCGCTCCAACGGCTAGCGTATTATTCTCACAAACTATTCCACGAGGGCGTTTTGACTCGCGTAGTATCTTAAGCGTAGTAAGATAACCTTCTTCCGTTGTTGAGTTGCTATAGAAGATTCTTTCATCAGGTACTTGGTAACCGTATTGATACATCGTACCTAGGAAGCCTTTTTGACGTTGAAAGGATAGCTCGTCCGTCTTTTGTCCACCGATAAAAGCAATCGACGTATAACCGCGCTCTACCATGTGTTGAGCAGCCAAATGCCCAGCTAAAGCATGATTGGTGTCTACCCAACAGAGTCTACTTTCAAAGCCAGGATGACCAATTATAATATGCGGAAAGTTTTGATTGATAATTGTTTCGGCAATGGAAGTGTTAATAGCAGAGCCATGTATGATTATTCCGTCACAACTCTTTGTAGACAATAGGCGTGCTACACTTTCTCCTTTGACTGTATCTTTTGAAATATCTTGTAATGTCATAGTATAGTCATGTCCCGATAGTTCGTTATATGCACCACACATGATATCAAACATATGAGGATTCAAATAAGCGCTATCTTTTTCTAGATATGTAAGAAATACTATGTTTTTGGTAGATTTCCTGGCAAAACTTACAGCTCTTGCATTGGGGATATAATCTAATTTCTCGATTGCTTGGTGTACTCGTGTTGCTGTTGCAGGGGAGATGGTTGTCCAGTTATTCAGTACCTTTGAGACGGTAGAAGTAGACACCCCGGCTTCTTTTGCAACATCATTGATTGTTATAGGCATTCTTAATTCCTCCTTACTAATTCAACATATTTTAGTTAAAAACGTTTCTTTTAAGAAAACGCTTTCCTAAACTTATACAAATATAGGATTATAGTATAGCGTTTTCCTAACAAAGTCAATAGAAATATCAATAGGTTTATTGACGTTTCCGTGTTAAAATGGTAAAACATAGATAACAACAAGTACAGCTGATTTGTTGAATATGTAAAGGTTAGGAAAACAGTTTCCTAAAATGGAGGGATTCGAGATGAAAAAAAGAAGAAGTTTTGCTTTATGTTTAGCATTAATCCTGATAGTGGGATCTTTAGCAGGGTGCGGTAAAAAGAATTCAAACAAAAACACGTCAAGCAATTCAAAAGATAACGCAGTAGAAGCAACAACAGACGATACATCTACTGATCAAACAAAAGAGGCAGATGAACAGACAACAGAAGAAACAAAGCCAGTTTCTATTACAGTTTGGCATGATGGGAATGAAGCTATCATGCAAACAATACAAGATTACATAAACAATAAACTAGTAGAAGACAAAATCACTGTAACTTTTGAAAAGAAAACTGGATTAACTGATCAGTTAAAATTATATGGCAATGATTCGAATAACGGTCCAGACATGTATTTCTATGCACATGATTCTTTAGGAATGTTTGCCGAGATGGGAATTCTTTCACCAGTTACCGATTTAGTAGATACGTCTGCAATGAGTGATTTGCTACCAATGACTGTTGATGCTTGTTCATATAAAGATACGCAGTATATGATTCCTGTTTATTTTGAAACATTATTATTCATGTATAACAAGGATCTTTGGGAAGGTGATATGCCGACAACTACAGATGCTTTATATGATTACATGGTAGCTCATACTGATACGAAAGCCGGTACTTATGCTGTTGTTAATCAACATTCCACTGCTTATAATGTAGCACCATATATTAATGGTTTTGGTGGATATATTATTGACAAAGATGCAAAAGCAGGTTTGAATGAACAAGCTACAAAAGATGCGATTACATATAATAAGAAGTTTGCGGATTTAGAAGCAGATGGTGACTACAATACAGTAACAACGTTGTTTAATGAGTCAAAAGCAGCTGCAATTATCGGTGGACCATGGTTAGTTTCTGGAATTAATGATGCAGGTATTAATTTAGGAATTAAGTCATTAGCTAGTTTTACACTTCCAAACGGAAACGCACTTGCACCATATTCAGGAGTACAAGGAATTGGAGTTTTAAAACATGCAGTAGATAGTAAGAAAGAAGCATTAGCTAAAGTATTAACGGCTATTACCGATAAGGATTTAGGTATTGCATTAGCTAAAACAGCAAATTGTGCACCAGCCAATACTACATCATATGATGATGCAGAAGTAGCAGCAAACGAAATGGTAGTTGCAATGAAGGAAACTGCTGCTACAGCAGTACCAATGCCAAACATTCCTGAATTGAGTGCGATGTGGGGACCAACTGAAAGTTTACTAGCAGCTGTTAATAAATCAGGAGAAGATGTGAACAAAGCTGCAGATACGTATCAAGAGAATGCAATAACAGCAATCAAAGATATGCAATAATTTTATGAGACTGTTGATGGTTGATAGAATCAACGATTAACAGTCTCTAAGAAGGAGAAAGACAGTATGAAGAGCAAAAAGAAAATAACCCCTTGGATTTATTTTACACCAGCATTGATTCTTATTAGTGTAATTATTGTCTTCCCGATTCTGTATACAGGATATATTTCATTGACCAACATGAATGTCTTCCATTGGTTTGACTATAAGATAATTGGATTCGATAACTACCAAAGAGCACTACTTAAGATTGATTCTGGCTTTATCAAGGCTGTTTTTACAACATTCATCTGGACTGCACTTAATATGGTTATTCAAGTTGTTGTCGCTTACCTAATTGCAGTGGGACTTAATACACCAGGACTTAAGCTCAGCAGATTATATAAGACACTTTTGATGTTTCCATGGGCAATGCCAGCATATGTGTCAATTCTACTTTGGAGAGTTGGAATCTATAATACGGAATTCGGTTTGTTGAATAAGATATTCGTATCGCTTGGACTTGGAAAGATGAATTTCTTATCAGAAAATGTACCAGCATTCATAGCGTGTATGGTCTTGAATCTATGGATGGCTTTGCCTTTTATGATAATGATGATTGATGGAGCACTTCAAAGTGTGGACCGTTGTTATTACGAGAGTGCAACACTTGATGGAGCTGGATTTTTAGTTAAGAATATGTACATAACTATACCATCTATTAAGCAAATTATAGCTCCAGCAGTGATAATGACTACATTCACAACATTTAAACAGTTCGATATTATCTACCTACTGACGTTGCAAAAGGGATCTTTAACAGGTTCCACCTTACAGACGATTATAACATACGCACATCAGAATGCATTTGTATCCAATAATTATGGTTTATCCTCAGCAGTTTCGATTATTATATTCTTGATAATTATTGTATGCTCTTTGGGTACGAATCGTGGTGTAAAGGAGGAAGTATAGATGTCAACGAAGAAAATAAAGAAAAGAATTGGATTATTTGCTTTGAATGTGTTCTTTATAATAATTTGTTTTGTCGGTTTGGTGCCTATCTTATATGCCTTTACCTTATCCGTGAGTGGGGATGGAGGAGCATTAACCTCTAAGATGTCGATACTGCCAACCTCGTTCACATTGAAGAATTACGTAGCAGTTTTTCAGGAAAAACCGTTCTTATTATGGTTTAAGAACTCGATGGTTCTTAGTATTGGAACGATGATTATCGCAATGGGTTTTGCAATAATAGCGGCATATGCATTCTCTAGATTTCAGTTTAGAGGAAAGAGGAAGGTATTACTATTACTACTCTTATTAAATGCTTTCCCACAGATATTATCCATGTTTGCAATCTTTCGTTTGTTCAAAACTTTGAACCTTATTAATTCGCAAATGGGATTAATTCTTATCTATGCTGGAAGCATGTGTATCTTTAGTATCTGGAATATGAAAGGCTACTTCGATACCATACCAATTGAGATAGAGGAAGCTTCCAAAATCGATGGAGCTAGCAATGGACAATTACTTACCAAAATCATATTACCATTAGCGTTGCCGGCTATTATCGTGACATCTGTCATGGTGTTAATATTTGTATGGAATGAATATCTATTCGCTACTACATTCTTACTTAATGATAAGAGCTACTCGTTAGCAGGCGGTTTATATCAATTACAAGCAGATGATTATACTAGAAGTTGGCCGATGTTTACAGCGGCAGCAATAATGGTTTCTACGCCAATACTTGTAATCTTCTTCGCGATTCAAAAGTATATGGTATCAGGTTTGACAGCAGGTGGCGTTAAAGGATAATAATCAACAGAAAAGGAAGAGTCATATGAATAAAAGTGCAATTTTACATATCCCGCTATCACAGTATGCATTCGCCACGGGTGAACACAATTTAACGATTCGAATTCGTACAGGAAAGAATGATTTAACTGCATGTACACTTTATTATGGAGATCGAGCTTGCAATTGTACACCAGTACGTTTTTATCCATTACCAATGAAAAGTATTGGAGAAGACAACTTATATACGTATTATGAAGCAAATGTGGAAAGTGATTATAATCGGATATGTTATTATTTTAAATTAGAAAAAGACGAAGAATGGTATTACTATTATGCGGATCAATTTACCCATAAGTTAGCTGATATTAAGCTTGATGATCATATTATAGAAGGACGTAGTGAATATTATCAATATCCAGTTATTCTACGTGAAGAGATACTAGATGTACCAGAATGGTTTAAGAATGCTATTGTATATAATATATTTCCTGATAGTTTTGCTAGTGCCAAAAGAGAATTGTCAGGTGAATCAAGAGTAGTTGAAGTTGAATTAGGAAGTAATGTTCAAGAACTAGATAAAGTTAGTAATAGAGAGGGAGCATATAAAACGACTTGTAAATCTCGCCTAGGGGGAACAATTAATGGAATTAGAGAGAATCTAGATTATATCAGGAATCTTGGTTTTACGTGTATCTATCTGAATCCAATTTTTGTTGCAGGGGAGAGTCACAAGTATGATATATTAGATTATTTCCATATAGATCCTTGTTTTGGAACGGATGAAGAATTCCGTTGTCTTGTGGAGGAGATTCATAGAAGAGGTATGAGAATTATCATTGATGGCGTTTTTAATCATTGCAGTTGGTATTTCTTTGCCTTTGACGATGTAGTGAGGAATGGGGAAAACTCAAGATATAGAGATTGGTTTTATGACCTTACATATCCGGTTATTCGACCAGAAGATGAGAAAGACCTTCCTAGTTATGCTTGCTTTGCTTATGAGAGAAAGATGCCAAAGCTGAATACTTCAAATCAAGAAGTTCAAGAATACTTTGCTAGTGTTTGTGAGTATTGGTTAAGGGAATTCAAAGTGGATGGCTGGAGACTCGATGTGGCTAACGAGGTCGATCGTAATTTCTGGCGCAGATTCAGACAGACTGCAAAGAAAGCAAACAAAGAATCGGTGTTAATCGGTGAAGTATGGGAGGACTCTTCAAGCTGGTTAAAGGGTGATTCGTTTGACTCTACGATGAATTATGATTTTAGAAAACATTGTAGAGAGTTCTTTGCTCTTCGTGAAATAGACGGTAGAAGCTTTAGAGAGTGTATGTTACAGATGTATCTTCGTTATCCAGCGAATATCGCACTAGGCCAATTGAATCTGTTAGACAGTCATGATGTACCAAGGTTCTTGTCCCTATGTCAAGGGGATATTAGTAGATATCAACTTGCTCTTGTGTTTTTATTAATGTTTCCAGGGGTGCCGAGCATATTCTATGGTGATGAGAAGGCTATACAAGGAATTACGGAGAGTGAATATAGAAGTCCAATGCCTTGGAATAAGACTGAGGATATAGAATCACTTGTGAAAGAACTTATATATATAAGAAAGAAGTATCTTAAACCTAGTGATGCGTTTAGTTTCCGTGATATAGTCGATTGTGACGATGTTGTTTGTCTTGAGAGAATCACAGATACAGGAAGGATCTTGGTTTGGTTGAATGGTTCTAAGGAAAGTATTTGTATAAGTGATTCTATTAGCGATTTTATTAGCGAAGAATCAGTCCTACTAACGAATGGTTACGAACGGGAAGGATTAAACACGAATTCTTTCGTTATACTGTTTATTCCTATTATATAATGATTACAAAGAGGTTGTTGCAAATGCAACAGCCTCATTTGTCACTTTAGTTGACAAAAATTATAGAACAATTTATAATAGATTACTAGAATAAGGACTAGTGTTGCGTTTGTGGTTGATAGAACACATACCAATATAATATATATACGCAGGAGGCAAACACAGTGAAAGTGTATGGACTAAACGAATTAAGAAGAATGTATCTAGAATTTTTTGAAAGCAAAGATCATTTGCGATTAAACAGCTTTTCTTTAGTACCACAGAATGATAAAAGTTTATTATTAATCAATTCAGGTATGGCACCACTGAAACCATACTTTACAGGACAGGAGATTCCTCCAAGAAAAAGAGTTACCACTTGTCAAAAATGTATCCGTACAGGGGATATTGAGAATGTTGGAAAGACAGCACGTCACCTAACTTTTTTTGAGATGCTTGGTAATTTCTCTTTCGGTGATTACTTCAAGAAAGAAGCGATTGCGTGGTCATGGGAGTTCTTAACAGAAGTTGTTGGGCTTGATGCGGATCGTTTGTATCCTTCTATTTATTTTGAAGATGATGAAGCATTTGATATCTGGACGAAAGATATGGGAGTGGCTGGAGATAGAATTACACGTTTCGAAAGAGATGAAAATGGTGATTGTGATAACTTCTGGGAACATGGTGCAGGTCCATGTGGTCCATGCTCTGAAATCTATTATGACCGTGGTGAAAAATATGGTTGTGGTAGCCCAGATTGTAAAGTGGGTTGTGAATGTGATCGTTTTATGGAAGTATGGAATAACGTATTCACACAATTCGAAAGTGATGGCAATGGCCATTATACAGAATTAGTTCAAAAGAATATTGATACTGGTATGGGACTTGAACGTTTAGCGGTTGTAGTTCAAGATGTTGATACAGTATATGATGTAGATACGATGAAAGCAATTCGTGATAAAGTATGTGAAATCGCAGGAGTAACATACCAAACAAATGAAAAGAATGATGTTTCTATTCGTTTGATTACAGACCATATCCGTTCCGTGACATTCATGATTTCTGATGGTATTATCCCTTCGAATGAAGGAAGAGGTTATGTTCTTAGAAGATTACTTAGAAGAGCTGCTCGTCATGGTAAATTACTAGGAATCAGTGATAAGTTCCTTGCGCAATTATGTAAGACGGTTATTGATGAATCGAAAGACGGTTATACTGAATTAGAAGATAAGAAAGAATATATCTTAAAATTATTAACAATTGAAGAGGATAACTTTAATAAGACAATTGACCAAGGTCTTAGTATCTTAGCTGATTTAGAAGAAAATCTTGTAAAAGAAGGTAAGAATACATTAGACGGAGAAGATGCATTCAAATTATATGATACGTACGGCTTCCCACTTGATTTAACAAAAGAAATCTTAGAAGAAAAAGGTTTCTTGGTAGATGAAGAAGGATTCCAAAAAGCGATGAATGTACAAAGAGAAACTGCAAGAAGTGCTCGTGAAGTTACTAATTATATGGGTGCTGATGTTACTGTATATCAATCAATTGATCCAGCAATCACATCTACATTCGTAGGATATGATCGTTTATCACATCATAGTAAAGTTACTGTACTTACGACAGAATCAGAAATTGTAGAGGAATTACTAGCAGGTCAAACAGGTACTATAATCGTTGATGAAACTCCATTCTATGCAACAATGGGTGGTCAGTTAAACGATGCCGGTGTGATTAAGACTGCAAACGCTACATTCGTTGTTGAAGATGTTATCAAATTACAAGGTGGCAAAGTAGGTCACGTAGGTAAGATGGAAGAAGGAATTATTAAGGTAAACGAAACCGTTACTTTAGTAGTTGATGAAGATAGAAGAAACTCTACAGGCAAGAATCATACAGCTACACATTTACTTCAAAAGGCACTTAAGATGGTACTAGGAAATCATGTTGAACAAGCAGGTTCTTATGTAAGTAAAGATCGTCTTCGTTTTGACTTTACGCATTTCTCAGCCTTAACAAAAGAAGAGATTGCAAAAGTAGAAGCAATTGTTAATGAACAAATTGAAGCAAGCATTGCGATTCAAACGAATGTTATGACAATCGAAGAAGCTAAAAAATCGGGCGCTATGGCATTATTCGGTGAAAAATATGGAGATACTGTACGTGTGGTAACTGCTGGAGATTTCAGTAAGGAATTATGTGGTGGTACACATGTTGGCAATACAAGTACAATCGCTGCTTTCAAAATCATTGCTGAGCAAGGTGTAGCAGCTGGTGTAAGAAGAATTGAAGCTTTAACAGGTAAAGGTGTATTCGAATATTATAACCATATGGAAGAAACACTGAATGAAGCATCAAGAGTTGCTAAGACAGAGCCTGCTATGTTATCAAAGAGAATTGAAACTATGCAAGAGGAAATCAAGGCTCTTCAAGTAGAAAACGAAAAACTTAAAAACAAATTAGCAAAAGATGCTCTTGGCGATGTTATGAACCAAGTAGTAGAAGTAAAAGGTGTGAAAGTACTTGCTACGAAAGTACCTGATGTAGATATGAATGGCCTTCGTAATTTAGGTGATCAATTAAAAGAAAAATTAGGTGAGGGTGTAATTGTACTTGCATCTGCGCAAGGTAGTGATAAGGTAAACTTAATAGCTATGGCTACAGATGGTGTTATGAAGCAAGGAGCACATGCAGGTAACTTAATTAAAGCAATCGCAGCAATCGTTGGCGGTGGTGGCGGTGGTCGTCCTAACATGGCACAAGCTGGTGGAAAGAATCCTGCTGGTATTGATGAAGCAATTGCAAAAGTGACAGAAGTGCTAGAACAACAATTATAAGAAATTTTGCAAAATAATGTTGACATTTATAGTTATTAATACTATAATCATAATAGTGCTATTCAAATTATACCCAAACAGTTGTATAGGCACAATACACAACTGGAGGGAGGTTAGGTGTGAGACTATGTCAAATGTAATTGTTAAAGACAATGAAACTTTAGATAGTGCTCTACGCAGATTCAAAAGAAACTGTGCTAAAGCAGGTATCCAACAAGAAATACGTAAAAGAGAGCATTATGAAAAGCCAAGCGTAAGACGTAAGAAAAAATCTGAGGCTGCTCGTAAACGTAAATTTAAATAGTTAAAAAAATAGTGTAGCATACACTACGTAAAAGCCAATAAACCCTTAATCATTTTATGATTAGGGGTTTTTTACGATTGTTTACACTGTATTTTAATGGAAAAACATTGCCGTATTAAGGATATGATTTACTTTTTTGAAACTGATTTGAAATTGGTAATAAACTGTGTATATACTTTTTGTCTTCAAACATATACTGTTATAGTACTACTATGTGCGAGAGCTTAATTTGAAAAATATTTTTCATAATAGGAATTGTTCTAGTGCATAGTCTCCAGATCTTCGAAAGGAGTAAGTTGGTTTATATGGGTAAAAGTTTGAAATCGAGTCATGATACATTCAAAAAGAAGTCCAAAAAGACTCTCTATAAACAGTTTGATAATTCCAACAAGAAAGTTTCACCGGAAGAAAAGGAAACATATCTGGAATCCCTTTCTAATAGTTTACATTTACCCGGAGATATGATTGCGGGTGCGCCAATAATTACGACTACGGGGCGTTGTAGTCTATGTATAGAGAATTATAAAGGGATTATAGAGTATAATTCTCAAGTTATAAAAGTACAGACGAAAACCGGTAAGATTTGTGTGGAGGGAACTAACCTTACAATAAAATATTTTACGAATGACGAAATGAGAGTTTCTGGTATTGTACATTCGATCAAATATTGTTAGTAAGGAGGTTTTCGTTTGCTGATTCGAATCGTAAAATGGTTTCGTGGATACCTTCTCGTACGCATTAAAGGGTATTCACCGGAACGTTTCGTTAATCTTTGTAGTGCAAAAGATATACTTATATGGGATTTAAAGCAGGTAGAGGATGGCTATGAGTTTTTTATTAGTGTACAGGGTTTTCGCCAGTTAAGACCGATTGTAAAGAAAACAAAGACAAGGCCATATATTAAAAAGAGATATGGATTACCCTTCTTATTACATAGATATCGTAAAAGAAAAGTGTTTGCAATTGGAGTAGTATTATGCTGTGTACTAGTGTATATCATGTCATTATTCATCTGGGAGATTAGTATTTCGGGTGAACTAAAACATACAGATGAGGCTATTTTAAAATTCCTAAGGAATAATAATGTGTATACGGGAATACAGAAAGAGAAAGTAAGTTGCCAAGAGATAGAAGATAAAATTCGTGCGATGTACCCGGATATTGGTTGGGTATCAGCAGAGATTCGTGGAACAAGGCTATTAATTAAGATAAAAGAAACGAATATGCCTAAGACAGTTGAAACAAGAACAGAACCATGTCATATTGTTGCGAATAAGGATGGGATTATTACTTCAATTATAACACGTAATGGTATCCCACGAGTAAAAACAGGAACAGTAGTGAAAAAGGGAGATGTTTTAGTCTCAGGAGTTGTAGATATTATGGGAGACTTTGATGTCTTAATCAGAAAAGAACCAGTTGTATCAGATGCAGATATACAGATGAAGACTTTTTATGAATATTCAGACCAATTTGATTTAAAATATATTAAGAAGCAATATACAGGTGAAGAGAAAAAAGCGTATAGTATGTCGATTAATGAAAATAAAATATTTTTATATAGTCCTTTAAAAGTCTATAAGAAGTATGATATAATTGACAATGATGAAAAATTAAGGATAGGAAAGAACTTTTATTTACCTATTTCATTCACAACTACCTGTTATAAGGAATATGAAATGATTCCTTCAACTTATACGGAAGAAGAAGCGAATCAGATTGCTAAAGAAAAATTGCAGCTCTACATCGACAAATTAGTTGAAAATGGAGTTACAATTTTAGAAAATAATGTTATAATCGAGTTCAAAGGTGCGAAATGTGTGGCTTCTGGCAAGCTCATTGTTGAAGAAAGCGCTACGACCTTTCAATCGATAGATGACAGCGAGTGGAGGAATATAGAGACTGATGAGCATAGTGGAAACGATGATTGACATACCAGTAGAACATACCAAGAATATCTTTGGTCAGTTTGACTCTTATATTAAAATTATAGAGAAAACCTTAAATGTTACAATTGTAGCGAGAGATGGCGCACTTAAGGTGATTGGTCAAGATGCTAAAGTAACCAAAGCAAAAAGTGTATTTTCGCAATTATTAGAACTCTCAAGAAGAGGAAATGAGATTACAGAGCAGCAAGTGAATTATGCACTTGCTCTTGGTATGGATGATAATGAACAAGCTATCGTCGAGATTGACACGGATTTAATCTGTCACACAATTAACGGAAAACCAATTAAACCAAAAACAATAGGACAAAAAACATATATCGACGCAATACGCAAGAAAATGATTGTATTTGGTATCGGACCCGCTGGAACGGGCAAGACTTATTTAGCGATGGCAATGGCAATTACAGCATTCAAAAACAATGAAGTAAATAAGATTATTATGACTCGACCTGCTATAGAAGCAGGTGAAAAATTAGGTTTCTTACCAGGAGATTTACAAAGCAAAGTTGATCCTTATCTGAGACCGTTATATGATGCATTATATCAAATCATGGGTGCGGAATCCTATGTAAGAAATTCGGAGAAAGGTTTAATTGAGGTTGCTCCGCTAGCGTATATGAGAGGACGTACCTTAGATAATGCCTTCATTATATTAGATGAGGCGCAGAATACTACACCAGCACAGATGAAGATGTTCTTAACACGAATCGGTTTTGGATCAAAAGTTATTATTACAGGTGACTTAACACAAAAGGATTTACCAGCAGGGCAGAAATCTGGTTTGGATCATGCAATTAAAGTACTAAAAAAGGTTGACGATCTTGGTTTTTGTTATTTAACGAGTCAGGATGTTGTTCGTCATCCATTGGTACAAAAGATTGTTAAGGCTTATGATGATTATGAAGCAAAAGTTCAGACGACACAAAAGGTTAACCGTGATTCACAGGAAGTAAACAAGTCTACTAATAGAGCAAGCAATGATGAGAAGCGTGATAACCATAAGAAGAAAACCAGAAAGGTAAGGTCTTAAGGAATGACAATTAACTTTGAATATGAGACAGAGATACCATTAGACCTTGATTATGAGAAGATTATAACCAGTGTTGTAGAAATGGCATCCGACTATGAAGAATGTCCATATGAGATTGAGGTAAGTGTAGTGCTTACGGATGATGAGACGATACGTCAAATCAATGCGGAGAATAGAAAGATTGATAAGGCAACAGATGTACTATCCTTTCCTATGTTAGAATATGAAACTCCATCTGATTTTACTATGATAGAAGAGGAAGAACCAGATTATTTGTTTAATCCGGATTCAGGTGAACTAGTTCTTGGAGATATTGTTATCTCTGTTGAGAAGGTAATAGAACAAGCTGAAAAGTATGGACATTCAAATAAAAGGGAACTCGCATTCTTAACAGCACATAGTATGTTGCATCTCTTTGGATACGACCATATGGTTGATGAAGAACGTATGGTTATGGAAGAAAAACAGAATGAGATATTGAATAAACTTGGAATCGTAAGGGAGTAAATTTATGAGAAAATACAAAAGTATCATAGTAATGCTTCTCGTTGCGCTGCTATTAGTAGGATGTAAGAAAAAAGCAGAGAAGCAACCAGATGAGATAAGGGAAGAAACAACGGAACCTGAGGTACCTGTGGAAGAGGAACCAGAAGAAGAACCTGTAGTAGAGGAAAATCATGATGGTATGGTTATTAGTAAACTTACAGGGGAGTGGGTACCAGAAGAAGTAGGCACTAGACGTCCATATGCGATTATGCTAAACAATATTAAGTATGCATCTCCTCAAAGTGGTACGTCGGAAGCATCAATTCTATATGAGGCAATTGTTGAAGGCGGCATCACAAGATTAATGGGAATTTTCGAACAGTTCTCTTCTGACCGAATTGGCTCGACTCGGAGTGCAAGACATTATTTTGTAAGCTTTGCGGATGAATATGATGCAATTTATGTACATTTTGGACATACCAAATACGCAACTGCAAAAATTAAGGAGTTAGGAATAAATAACCTGAGTGGTTTATCAGGAATTGGATCAACAGTATTCTATCGAGATAATTCCATTAAGGCTCCTCATAATGCTTTTGCTAGTTATGAAGGAATCAAAAAAGGAACTGAGAAATTAAAATATCGTACCGAATATCGAGAGGATTTTGAAAATCACTTTACATTCTATACAGAAGATACGGATTTAAAGAGTGATACGATTGCAAACAAGGTAACTTTGAATTTTTCAAATTCAGCGAAGCCTTATCTAGTATATAATAATGATGATAAATTATATTATCGTTATCAGTTCGGTGACAAGCATATTGATTATAATACGAAGGAACAATTAACTTTCAAGAATATTATTGTTCAATATGTAAAAGAGTGGAATATTGATAAGAATGGCTATCAAACGATGGATATTGAGAATTCGTCAGGAAGTGGCTATTATATAACGAATGGGAAAGCAGTTCCTATAACATGGAAGAAGAATGAATCTACTAAAAAGATGCATTACTACGATGAAGATGGTAATATTCTAACAATTAATCCTGGAAAGACTTACGTTGCGATATTCCCAACAGATCGTCAAAGAGATGTAGTTTTTGCGGATAAAACATCTGAATAGTTTACCAATGATAGGAGCATATTATGAGACATGCAACAAACAAAAAACAGAATAATTTCATTGTACAAGGAAGTATCCTAGCGATTGCTTCCTTGTTAAGTCGTATTATCGGCTTGTTGTATCGTGTTCCAATGACCAATATTATTGGTGACGAAGGGATGGGGTACTATTCCAATGCTTTTATTATCTACAATATAGCATTGATAGTTTCTTCCTATAGTATGCCGCTAGCAGTTTCTAAATTAGTTGCGGCATATACGGTGAAGAGAGAATACAAGAATTCATATCGTGTTTTTAAAGCTGCAACCCTTGTTGCTGCCATTTCGGGATTAGTTGTATCCTTAATCATCTTTTTTGGTGCTGATTTCTTTGCTGGAGTGATTTTTAAGAGTCCAAGAAGTGCAATTCCATTACGAATGGTAGCACCGAATATATTTCTGATGGCGATAATTGGAACACTAAGAGGATATTTCCAAGGTAAGAATACCATGATGCCAACTAGTGCATCACAATTAATAGAGCAAATTGTTAATGCGTTTGTTAGTGTATTTGCGGCATATAATTTCATGGTTGCAAATAGTGCATCGGCTAATATTGCTGCTTATGGTGCAGCTGGTGGTACATTAGGTACAGTCGTTGGATCTGGTGCTGCATTAGTTTTCTTAGGACTAGTATATTTTGCGTATAGTCCAATTATTAAGAAACAGAACAGAAGAGACACTATGTCTCCAATCGAAGAATATCCAGACATTTATAAGATGTTATTGTTAACAATTGCACCAGTAATACTTAGCCAAACTGTATATCAGTTAAGCGGATTACTTGACAATGCAATATTCGGTAATATTATGGATTCGAAGGGATTTACATCTGAGGAACATGCCGCATTACTCGGTATCTATTCTTCAAAATACAGCCTTTTAGTAAACGTGCCTGTTTCTATTGCGTCAGCTATAGCAGCATCTATGGTTCCTGCAATTGTTAGAGCACGAGTACAAGGTGCACATAAGGAAGTTAAAAAGAAAATACATGTTGCTATCAAATTCAATATGATTATCGCGATACCATCAGCTGTTGGTATGACAGTATTAGCGGAACCGATACTTAATATGTTATTCCCTACGAAAGATGAAGATTCTGCTAGGTTAGCAATTCGCTTACTAATGATTGGTTCTATAGCAATTGTTTTCTATGCCCTATCAACAATTAGTAATGCGGTATTACAAGGAATCAATAAGATGAGTATACCAGTAAAACATTCTGCAATATCACTTGCTATTCATGTTGTCTTAGTAGCTGTCTTATTAAAATATACTGATATGGGAGTTTCCGCTCTTGTGATAGGAAACATAACATTTCCATTAGTAGTGTGTGTACTTAACTGGATTTCAATAGGAAAATTATTACGATATCAGCAGGAACTATTACAAAGTTTTATTATTCCTACGGTATGTTCCTTCTTAATGGGACTAGTTGCATTCTTAGTTTATAAAGGGACGCATTTTGTAATTCCATCGAATGCATTTGCAACTGTTATAGCTATAAGTTTAGCTGCAGGTTCTTATTTTGCATTTTTAATCCTATTCAAAGGTATAACAGAGGATGAATTATATGGACTTCCAAAAGGTCATCTTATTATAAGATTATCAAAGAAATTGCATTTGATGTAAAAAGAGATAGTTCTTTCGATTACAACTGTATAATTTTTGAAAAACTGGTAATAACTTTATCCAAAGGAGTGAATACACATGAAAAGGATATATGTTATTATCAGTGGTTTTTTTTCGTTAACAATTATATTTACTTTATGCTTTTATTTGAGTTACACTGCTGCGCTTAAGCAATTTAACCGGAATGCTAATGAGATGAATATGTTATCTGTAAAGAGCGATGTAGGAGAATATGCCAAAACTGTAGACACGGCAAAGATTGATACTATAAATCCATTTACCAATATAGTTATAGAGCAATATGACATTGCAACGAATACGACTACCACAACCAATCAGAACGTGAAAGAAGAACTGCTTGGCTACACAAGAGAGGATTTAGCCTTGTATTGCGAACGTTACATGAGAAATATTCCAGTTGACGAACAAAGTCAGGGGTTGATATCTTTTAAGGTGGAATCATTTTCTGAAAATAAAGTAGTATTAAGAAAAAGTTATAATAGTAAGAATACTCAGTATAAATTCTATATGGCAATTCAAAATGGATTTATAACCGTATTTTACATTGATAAAAAGACAGTTTTTGAATATACCAATATTGAAATGAAAGACTTACCACAAGAAGAGATTGATAAACTATATGTGGGAGTCTATGTAAAAGATGAACAGGAACTATATACGATACTAGAAGGGTATTCTAGTTAAGCCGAGAAACACACTGACTTTATATGCATAGGCAGGAGGTACTGCGTGAAGAAAGAAATTATAATTATCGGTGGTGGAGCTGCTGGTATGGTAGCAGCTATTTCCGCCGCTAGGAATGGTGCAAAGGTAACCATTCTAGAACATAAAGAGAAATTAGGAAAGAAAATATTGGCTACAGGTAATGGTAAATGTAATTATACAAATTTACATCAAAGCATTGACTGTTATAGAAGTGAGAATATTCCTTTTGTTGAGGAGGTATTCTCACATTTTAATGAAAAAGATACGATTGAATTCTTCAAACAATTAGGAATTTATCCAAAGTCTAGAAACGGCTATATGTATCCCAATAGTGAACAAGCTTCTTCTATTGTTGATGTATTAGTAATGGAATTACAACACTTACAAGTGGAGGTTCGTTGTAATGAAGTCGTGAAGAAAATTAAAGCGATTGATGAAGGGTATCAAATTGATACTATAGTGACAGTTACAGAGCCTAAGAAGGTGAAAGATAAAAATTGTAAGAATACTTCCAAGAATAAAAGTGAGAAACGAGTGGCAGTAGAGTCGTTCCAAAGTAGCTATCAAGCCAAGAAAGTAATTATAGCAACAGGAGGTATGGCCTCTAGTAAATTAGGTTCCGATGGTAGTGGTTATTATCTGTTAAAACAATTAGGACATACCATTATTCCTGTTGCACCAGCTTTAGTGCAATTAAAAGCCGAAGGTGAGTTTTTTGATCTGGTGGCAGGCGTTCGTTGTGATGTGGCTTTACAGATATTTATAGAAGGAACACATATTGCATCTGAAGAAGGTGAATTACAGTTAACGAATTATGGCATCTCAGGAATACCTGTATTCCAAATCAGTAGATATGCAGGAAAAGCGTTACTTGAAGAAAAAGAGGTAAGTGTTATAATCGACTTCCTTCCTCAGATGACGACTTCTGAACTTATAGAATTACTTAAACAACGTATTAACAATTCAGAATATAAAACGGCTGAAGAAGCGTTGATTGGCTTACTAAACCAGAAATTAATTCAGATGATGATGAGCCAGTTGGATAATCAACATAGTAAACATATAGACATTAACAAATTAGCAAGTCTACTTAAAGAATTCAAGGTAAAGATTGTCGATACCAATTCCTTCGATAATGCTCAAGTATGCGCAGGTGGTGTAGACACTAGGGAGATTGCAGGTTACAGATTAGAATCCAAGTTGCATCGAGGCTTGTTTGTGGTAGGTGAATTGCTTGATGTAGACGGAATATGCGGTGGCTATAATCTACAATGGGCATGGGCTACCGGTTATCTTGCTGGTGAGGCTGCTTCTAGAAAATAGTAACCTTTAAAGAAAGGATATAAGTACCATGATTAAGATAAATCAATTAAAATTAAGTATTGAACACTCGAAAGAGTCGTTAGAAGATAAGATAGCGAAGACGCTAAAGATACCAAAGGAACAAATCTTACATTATGATATTGCAAAACGTTCAATTGATGCAAGAAAGAAGAACGCGATTTTATACATCTATTCGATTGAAGTAGAAGTAGCAAACGAGAAAAAGATAGTTGATCGTTGTAAGAATCAAAATGTCGTGCTTACTAAGAAAACCGTGTATCAAACAATCAAAGATGGTACGCAATCAATGAAACATCGTCCTGTAGTGGTGGGAACTGGCCCTGCGGGGATATTCTGTGCATTAAAACTTGCTGAAGATGGATTCAAGCCAATCGTTATTGAACGTGGTGAAGATGTAGATAAACGTGTGGAGACAGTGAATACATTTTGGAAGGAAAATAAACTTAACAATGAATCAAATGTTCAATTTGGTGAAGGTGGAGCTGGTACATTTTCGGATGGTAAGTTAAATACCTTAGTTAAAGATGTAACAGGAAGAAACACCGAAGTCCTTCGTATGTTTGTTGAACACGGAGCACCAACGGAGATTCTATATCTTAATAAACCCCATATAGGAACAGATCGATTACGTGGCGTGGTAAAGGCTATGAGAAATCGTATCATCCAGTTAGGTGGAGAAGTGAGATTCGAAACTAAGCTAACGGATATTCAATTTGAAAAGGAACAAGTAACTTCCATAGAGGTTAATGGTAAGGAAACGATACCTTGTGATGTTCTTGTATTAGCGATTGGTCATAGTGCAAGAGATACCTTTGAGATGTTATATACTAAGAAATTTGATATAAAAAGTAAACCTTTTGCAATTGGAGTTCGTATGGAACACCCACAAGAGATTATTAGTAAGTCCCAATATGGCGATAGTTATACGAAGTTACCAGCGGCGGATTACAAGGTAACCCATCAGACAAGTAATGGAAGAGGGGTATATTCTTTCTGTATGTGCCCAGGTGGATTCGTAGTTAATGCGTCTAGTGAATCAGATAGATTGGTAGTTAACGGTATGAGCAACTATGACCGTGATGAGAAGAACGCAAATAGTGCTATTATAGTTACCGTTAATCCAGAAGATTTTGATGAAGATTCACCACTTGCTGGAATGGAGTTCCAAAGAAAATGGGAGCGTCTTGCTTATGAAGAAGGCAAGGGGAAAGTACCGGTACAATTATTTGGTGATTTTGAAGCAAATAGACCAAGTACTGAGTTGGGAAGTATGACACCTAACCTAAAAGGTGAATATACTTTGGGTAACGTGCGCAATTGCCTGCCTGATTATGTATGTGAATCCATTATTGAAGGGGTACATGCATTCGATAAGAAGATTCGTGGATTCAGTAAAGCAGATGCTATCATGCTTGGTGTTGAGACAAGAACTTCTTCACCAATTAAGATGATACGTAATGAAGCTTTCGAAGCGAATATTGCAGGAGTATATCCGTGTGGTGAAGGTGCTGGTTATGCAGGGGGTATCACTTCAGCAGCAATGGATGGAATTAAAGTTTATGAGATGATTGTGCATAAATATAAATCTTTGTAACAGTTATGAGTTGCGAGTGTTTTATCAATGTGTTATTATGGTAGGTAGCTATTCACTTAACTAGCCTATTAGAGCTAGTAGTAACAAATTGAAAAATATAATTTGGCGCTGGCTAACTCGAAAAAGTAAGTTTTTCTCGAAGTTTCTATATAGTTATGTGCTAAACTATGGGGGAAGGAATTACAGAAGAATGAACAAGAGAGAGTTTCTAAGAGATAAAAAAAGAATTGTTATTAAAATAGGATCGTCAACAATTACTCATCCAACTACGGGTAGCTTGAATCTAATGAAGATGGAGCAGTTAGTTCGTGTTTTAACTGATCTTAGAAATCAAGGTAAAGAAGTTGTATTAGTTTCTTCAGGGGCTATTGCAGTTGGACGTAAGACGTTAGGTCTTATTGAAAAACCTACGCAAACGAAGACAAAACAAGCATGTGCTGCTGTTGGTCAAGCAAATTTGATGATGGTATACCAAAAACTTTTTGGTGAATATAATCAAGTACCTGCTCAGATATTGATGACAAAGTATACAATGATTAATGATATAAGTAGAACGAACGCAAGAAATACATTTGAAGAATTATTACATTATGGAGTAATTCCTATTGTAAATGAGAATGATACAGTTAGTACAGATGAATTAGAACTAGAATTCGGGGATAATGATACATTATCTGCGATTGTTGCATCTGTAATCGATGCAGACTTATTAATATTAATGTCTGACATTGAGGGATTATATACAGATGATCCACATAAAAATCCAGATGCCAAATTCATTGATGTGGTAGAAGAATTAACAGAGGAATTATGTTCCATGGGAAAAGGTTCTTCTAGTAGTGTAGGAACTGGAGGAATGGCAACGAAGTTATCAGCTGCGAAGATTGCAACTAATTCAGGAACAGATATGCTTATAGTTAATGGAGAGAATGTCTACATTATTAATGATATCATGGAAGGCAAATCTGTTGGAACATTATTCAAACAACACAAGAGTGAACAATTTAACATATTAGATTATATAGCAACAAAACAATATAGCTTATAAGAAATAGCGAAGCTATTTCTAGGGATTACACGAAGTGTAAGACCGCACTAAAGTCAAGAAACTTGACTTGAAGGAGTTATAAGCTAACGAGGGAAATTACAAAGTAATTTCTCGAGTCTAGCAATATAGAAAGTGGAAAATAGCGAAGCTATTTCTAGGGATTACACAAACACGGAGGCTAAAATGGACGATTTATCAATAAAAAGGATTAATGAATTATATAAGAAGATGAAAGAAGTAGGATTAACAGAAGAAGAGAAGCAAGAGCAAGCAGAGTTACGTAGTGCATATATAGCTGCAATAAGAGCGGATCTTCAAAGCTCTCTTGCTAATATTTCAATCCAGAATGAAGATGGAACAATAACACCATTAACAAAGAAAAATAAACAATAGAGTGATTGTTTGTAGAAGAAGCTGGTGATAAGAGATGAATAATAAAGCGGAGATTAGAAAGTATATCAAAGACAAGAAGAATAATCTAACGGAAGAAGAGATTCGAATAAGGAGCAGTCAAATTGCAAAGAAGCTCTTTGACAAACCGTTTTATAAGCAAGCAGAGTATATCTATCTATATGTATCATATAATCAAGAAATTGATACGATTGGAATTATTAATCATATCTTAGAAGATAAGAAGCGAGTTGCTGTACCAAAAGTTGTAGATAAGAATATGGAATTTCATGAGATAACAAGTCTGAATCAATTATCAGAAGGTTCATTTGGGATTCAAGAACCTACGGTTTACAAACCTGTAAGTGAGGATCCTGAATGGGCTTCCTCTAATCTAATGATAATACCAGGACTTGCTTTTGATAAGAATGGAAGCCGCATTGGATATGGTGGAGGTTATTACGATCGTTATTTACATAAGAATCCTGAAAGAATTGGTTTGAAGATAGCGTTGGCATACGACTTTCAAGTGCTCGAACATATTGATATAGAGAGTTATGATGAGAGGATTGATGGTATAATTACGGATAAAGATTAAGTTATTGAAAGGAGAAGTTTATATGAGTTATCTAGAAGAGATCGGTAGCAAGGCAAAAGAAGCTGCTAGTTTTATGAATCGTATAGGAATAACGAAGAAGAATGAAGGACTACAAGCTGCGGCAAATGCTTTACGAGTGCGTGCGAATGAACTAATAGAAGCCAATGATATTGACGTTGCTTCTGCAAAAGAAAACGGAATGAAAGAAGCGTTAATCGATCGTTTACGTCTTACAAAAGAACGTATTGATGGAATGGCAATTGGATTAGAACAAATCATAGGTCTAGAAGATCCCATTGGAGATATGATCTCGATGAAAACTAGACCGAATGGACTTCAGATAGGACAAAAGAGAGTACCACTTGGTGTAGTAGGTATTATCTATGAGTCTAGACCTAACGTAACAGCGGATGCCTTCGGACTTTGTTTTAAAACAGGTAATGCGGTAATTCTTCGTGGTGGTAGTGATGCCATTCATTCTAATAAAGCAATTGTCCATGTAATTCAGAATGCGTTAAAAAAATGTGGCTTATGTGAATATGCCATTCAGTTACTAGAAAAGACTGATAGAGATACAGCGAAAGAATTTATGCGTTTAAATCAATATGTAGATGTCTTGATACCTAGAGGTGGAGCAGGTTTGATTAAGACAGTTGTTGAAAACAGTACAATTCCTGTTATTGAGACAGGATCAGGTAACTGTCATGTATTTGTAGATGAATATGCGGATATTGATATGGCTTTAGATGTCATTGAGAATGCAAAAACACAACGTTATGGAGTATGTAATGCCTGTGAGTCACTTGTGGTTCATAAGAATATAGCAAAAGAAATCATCCCTCTTATAAAAGAGAGATTAGGAGCAAAACATGTAGAAATTCGTGGTGATGAAGAAGCTTGTAGAATCTGCAATGAACTTGTACCTGCAACGGATGAAGATTGGGGAACGGAGTACTTAGATCCAATCATTTCCCTTCGCATCGTGAATGATATTGATGAGGCAATTACTCATATTAATCGCTATAATACGAAACACTCAGAAGCGATAATAACGAAAGATTATGCAAACTCTATGCAATTTTTGAATGAAATTGATGCGGCTGCAGTTTATGTGAATGCGTCTACTAGATTTACAGATGGATTTGAGTTTGGTTTTGGTGCTGAGATTGGTATTAGTACTCAAAAACTTCATGCTCGAGGACCTATGGGATTGCTTGCTTTAACTACGACAAAGTACATCATAATGGGATCTGGACAGATTAGGTAATTATAGAAAGAAGTGTAATGAATGGCTTATATACGTGATGTAAAGTATTATGAGACAGATAAGATGGGGATTGTCCATCATTCTAATTATGTACGCTGGTTTGAAGAGGCGCGTATGGACTTCCTGGCGAAAATTGGTTATCCATATGATAAGATGGAAGAGATGGGAATACTATCACCAGTACTTGCTGTAAGTAGTAAGTATAAATCTGTAATCAAATTTGGTGAACATGTTGAGATTAATACAAGAGTAATATCCTTTAACGGAATTAAATTAGTACTAGGTTATGAGATTAAGAGACTTGGTACAGATGAGATTACAACAGTTGGAGAATCAGAACATTGTTTTGTTAATGAACAGTTTAAACCAATTAACATGAAAAAATGTAATAAGGAATTCTATGATACAATAGTTTCCAATATAGAATAGATGTAAGCTCTTTGCCTAGTATTAGGTAAGGAGCTTTTTTAATATTTCCACATACATAAATTTACATATTAATAACATTATATTTACACAAACGAGATAGAAGGATAAACAATATTACAATACAATAAAGGTAATAGGAAAGATCTTAGTATAATAGCATTTGTTGGGGAGATAATACAATAATAAGCAAATCAATATTATTTGGATATAAGTATAATAGAGCTTGTTTGGGAGAGAGTATGTTACAAAAATTAATGTTTATAGGCAAGAAAGTTGCAAAAAGTGGGTATCGTCTTGTTACATCGTGGAACGATGATACACTCTATTACAGTAGAATCTATATTGACAAAAATAGAGAAAAAATCAAGAAGAATCCCATGAAATTTATGAGTAAGTTACTAGAAATCAATTGGCTATGTTACAGGGGAAAGATAGAAAAGCTACAGAAGGACTTGATATCTAGTGAAGAAGGAATCGATAGCTATATAAGCAGGCCTAAAGTATTTCGATTTGCAGAACAATTCATTGGGTATACAGATTTGATTATTGATATGGAGAATTGCGTATATGTTAAGACAAAGACAAGTAATCAAATCTATCAAGAGGTGGAAGAATATTTAAAAATTAAGAATTTTGCTAAGGTAAGGTCAGAATACAATTCTAAAACATTGACAATAAATCAAATTTACCTAGAAATATCGTCTAATTTAGAACAGGTGGTATCACCAGATATGGAAATACAGTTATATCAAGAATCAATTATGGTAAATCCGTATATAGCGAAAGCATTAAGTGTAATAGCATATAATTCTGTCCACATTACGGCGTATATAGAAACTAATTATGATAAGAATATATACGATAAGATCTGTAGGAAGGCTGGAATTGTATTAAACGATTTGGAAACGACAGCGGATAAGAAGGTTAGCTTGGAATATATTATGCGAGAAAAAGGTCGAATGGCAAAAACAGAAAAAAGTAAACGATATATATTCTTAACGTCTAATTACTCAAGATTTAAGAAACTATACCTAAAAGTAGATGGTAAGATGATATTTTATCCTTCCACTAGTGTGTATGCAGATGAGATAGTCACTAAATATCTTACTACCGGAGTTAGTAAATTAGAAAAAGAGAGTATAGCAATGCAGCTATTCTGTGGCTTAAAACCATTCGATTACGAATACACCCTATTGTATCTAACAAAGGCACCTGTGTTCTTTCATCTTTTGGAGCGCATAGGAAAGCGTGCAGCAGTTCTCGATGCTACAGTTATTATTCTTGGAGATAAAGAATCAAAACTTGAAGCGATATATATGAAGTTTTTTGAGGCATGCAGAATCATATTATGGTCACCTTTAGCGGCTTACGAACCGAAGACGTGTAAGGAGTGGAAGGAAGTATTAAGACAATATCCTAGATTGAATAAGATTCCTGTTGAGAGGATTATGTTTGCGTTAGGCATAGGGACAATGCTTAATGGTAAAGATACAATCCATACTATGACAACTAAAATAGTGCAATGTAGGATGCCAAGAAATCAAGACGAAGTAATTCGATATCTGAATGAAGCATGTTATGATATTAACTCCTTGTTGGTATGGAATCCTGTTGGTGGGGATATCATGACTAGTACCTTTATAGAAGGTTTACAAGCAAGTAATCCTAACAGAAAAATCTATTTGATTGATGATTTGAGCGAGATGGAATCAGAGATTATACGTAATATTGTAGAAGAGATGGAAGAGAGATTACCAGTATTACTTGGAATCTTTGACGATAATTATGCATTTGCATTACCAGAATCCTCAAGAACGTCTGACCCTGAATTGTTAAAACGTGTAATAGAGGATTATTTCCAAACGATGTATGAGTAATTCGATACAACGATTAAATCACTAGGAGGAATGAGAATGATATTATATCATGCTTCAACTGTTTACCATACTTTATGTTGTCTCGTTCATAAATTATCAATACGTAGAGAAGAAGATGCAGTATTGTTTATTGTTGAATATATGTTACCAACCAATGAATTACATGCATATGTTAAAAAATTAAAGAGTATGCATTGGTTTCATGATATAAGAATTGTTCCCGAAAAGAATTTCAGGTTTCAAAGAGGGTTTGAATTGACAGAGAAAAGTAGCAAAGAGGATATAGAACAGGTAATACAAAATATCTGTAACTCCTTAGAAAAGTGGTATAAAGCAGGGTTTACACAGTTTGATGAATATAACATAGCAGCAGATAATTGGTCGATTGGAATTTATTTGTTATATCATAGAATTCCGTATAATTACTTTGAAGATGCTTGTGGAATTATGTGTGATACAGAAAGATTCCTACGGATTATACGTAATTTTAACGAGACGAACTATATAATATCCAATTATCTTGGTGGAGTTGGTCGGTCTAGTACAGCGAAACAACTCTATTGCAGTTTAAAAAGTCAGAGCAAGGACTTCTATGATGATCGAGCAATTGACTTTACAATATATGACAGTATATTACGAATGAATCCTTTAGATGTGAATCAATTATTAGATTTATATGGAGGTGATACCTATCCAATAAATCAAGAGCAGGAGAATGTATTGTTTTTATCACAACGTTTGCCAACTTTAACGATTCAAAAGATAGAGGTGCAGGAGAGAATGACAGTATTAATTATGGATTATTTTTGTAATGGATGCAATATTATAGTGAAACCACATCCAAAAGATGTGTGGATAGATTATAAAAAGCTTATTCCAGAGTGTCATGTAGTGAATAGAAGTGTCCCAAGCGAATTGTTACCATTTATCATAAAAAAGGAAGAAAATAATGAAACTAAGTCTCTTGATACTATGAAATTTTCCTTGTGCATTACTCCGAACTCTACCTCAATACATGGATTAGCACATATTGCAGAAACAACGATGTATTTTGGTAATGATTTTGAGGTTAATTATGAACGTCTTCATATCTATTATATAGTATCAAAACTCATTCAAGTGGTTTATAGTAATGAGCACATTTTAACGGATACCACAACAAAAGGATATATGAAAAAGTTCTTTAAACGACAAGAATTTGATATCGGTTTTGATGAACAATTTAATGTCAAGAATAACTATATATGCATCAAGTCAGATTCTAATAAAGAATCAGATTGTTATGATATAGAAGGAATAGAAACAATCATCTTTCTAAATGAAGAGAACTCCTATGCTTTCTTACTAGAAGATATGTTCAGGCAAGAAGAGTTTCGAATAATTGAATACGAGGTTATGAATACGACCAAAGAGAAGATAGAAGTAAGCGGTAGCATATGGATTAATATTAGAGAAGAAAGGGTGAGAGATAAGGTGAAGGAGTGGAAAGGTTCGTGTGATCTTAAACATACCGGTTCTAAATTAAACTATCAGCTTAAAGAAAGCAATGAACTGCGGATTGCAAGAGGCAAGATTAAAGCGTTGGAGTATGCTATGCAACACCCAAGCGATAAAAATAAGAAAACAAAGAAGGAAGAGACATTATGAATAGAGTAAAATTATTAGATTGTACCCTTCGTGATGGTGGATATGTGAATAGCTGGAACTTTGGTAAGGATACAATTAAAGCCTTAATTACAGGTTTAAGTACAGCAAGGATTGATATCGTTGAATGTGGATTCTTAACAGACTGTATCTATAATGAGGATTACGCTTTATTTTCGAATAATAACGAAGTAACAAACGTTTTAGAGAATCCGGATCCTTCAATTTTATATGTAGTTATGATAGCAATTGGAGAGAAGGAAATCAATCCAATTAATTTATCACCAGCAAGTGAAGGGTCTATTAAAGGAGTCCGTTTAACTTTTCATCAAAATGAGATAGAGAAAGCGTTTTATTATGCACATATACTGATGGATAAAGGCTATCAAGTATTCATGCAGCCTGTTGGTTCGGCTAATTATACAGATCAGATATTAATGGATTTAATTCAGAGAATTAATAATTTGAGGCCACATGCTTTCTATCTCGTAGATACATTAGGTACAATGTATCAAAATGATGTAAAACGATTGTTGTACCTTCTTGATAACAACCTAGATCCCTCCATTGCTCTTGGATTACATTCTCATAATAACTTACAGATGTCCTTTGCTAACGCTCAGGATTTGATTAGTTTCTGTACTACAAGAACAATCCTTATAGATACTTCTATCTATGGAATGGGAAGGGGAGCTGGCAACCTATGTACCGAGTTGTTAACCGATTATTTGAATACGAACTATAAAGCGAATTATGAGGTATTACCATTACTTGAGTGTATTGACGAATGTTTGATGCCAATCTATATGCAACGTCCATGGGGATACTCCGTGGCATACTTCTTAGCTTCCTCTAAGAATTGTCACCCTAATTATGCCTCGTATCTATTATCAAAACAAACAGTTCCGGTGCGAACAATAAGCAATATTCTTGATGAAATCCCTGTTGAGCGTCGATTTATATTTGATAAGAATTATATAGAATCCCTATATCAAAGTTATCAAAAACACAATGTAGATGATTTAGAGGTATTAAAACAGCTACGTATAGATATGGCAGGAAAAGAAGTCCTAGTAATAGGTACCGGAAAAAGCGTAATAGAACAGAAAGAGCGAATTGAAGCTTATATAGAAGTAAAACATCCATATGTGATTTCGATAAATTCTGTTCCGGATTTTAAGGTAGATCTTATCTTTATCAGCAATGAAAGAAGATACCGTAAAATTGCAAATCGTGTAGATCTTAATAAAACCATATTCACTTCGAATCTTATGCATCTAAAACAGGAGGTTAGGTATGTTAATTATGCAGAATTATTGAATACTTCTATGGATGTATCGGATCAAGCTGGGATGATGGTTATGAAGTTACTTGTGAAAACATCTGCCCAATCTGTTGTATTAGCAGGATTTGATGGATTTAGTGGAAACCAAGTAAACAATTATAGTGAAAATAGATTTATTGGTTCCTCAGAGCCAGAAGAATTATCAAAGAAGAATGAAGCAACAGCAATTCAGCTCAAAAAACGTGCGAAGGATTATAAAATTACATTCTTAACAAAATCTCTGTATAGTCAAGAAATTACGTAAGTATTATTTAATTAAATAAAAGGATGGATATCTATGAAAGAAAAGAACATCAGGCTAATAGCTGTTGATATTGATGGGACTTTAGTAAATTCTAAAAAGGAATTATCAAATCGCACAAAAGAAGTGGTATGTAGGGCTATTGATGAAGGAATACTTGTAATTCCTTGTACTGGTAGAGTAGCTAGTGGTATTCCTGAATGCATAACAAGGGAATTAGATATTCCGTATATCATATCAGCTAATGGAGCGAATATATGGGACGTCAAGCAGAATCACTCCATATATTCAGAAGGTATGGATAACAAATATGCCGCAAGTATGCTTGCGATTATTGAAGAATATGATTGCTTTTTTGATGTGTTTATTGCAGGATGTGCATTTGCTGAAGAAGATCGATTGAGTATCAGTAACCGATATGTCGTTAATAACGAATTTAATAAATATATTGTTGACACTAGATATGGAGTTATTAATTTGAAGAATTTTGTAATCGCTAGTAATCAACAAGTAGAGAAGATCAACCTATTCTTCCATGACTTAGAGATGCGAACCAAAGTACTTAAGAGGCTACAGCCCTTCTCGGAGTGCCAGATATCTAGTGGAATACCTACGAATATTGAAATTACGAGAAAAGGAATTCATAAAGGGCAAACACTACAGGACTTAGCGGCTACTTATAATATTACAACTGATGAGATTATGGCAATTGGCGACGGTGAGAATGATCTTGATATGTTAGGTATTGCAGGGGTATCTGTTGCGATGGAGAATGCAGTTGAATCCGTTCGTATGATTGTAGATTATGTTACGAAGAGCAATGAAGAAGATGGCGTTGCATATGCCATTGAAAAATATGCATTGGAAGGAGTGTCTTATTAATATGAAGATAGTTGGAATTATACCTGCAAGATATCAATCAACACGTTTTGAAGGGAAACCATTAGCAGATATATGTGGTAAACCTATGATATGGTGGGTTCATTATCAGTTTAAAAAAGTAAAAGAGATTGAAGAAATATATGTAGCGACGGACGATGAACGTATTGAAAAAGTTTGTAATGAATATGGAATTAAAACGATAATGACGAAGGATACGCACCCGACGCATCTTGACCGATTAAGTGAGGTAGCCGAGAAAGTAGATGCGGATTACTACATCAACATTAATGGTGATGAGCCACTTATGATGCCTGAATATATTCGCCTCTTACTTCCGACCGAGGAGGATTCATCAAAGTTCTATGCAGCGAATGCCATGACTGCGATCAAAACTCCAGTTGAAGTGGTTGATACGGCAAGAATTAAGATAGCAACTGACATGCAAGGGTATGGATTGTATATGGCAAGAACACCTATTCCGTATCCGAAAGCTTCAGCCAATATTGTGTACAAGAAATTCGTTGGAATTCAATGTTTTAGTCGTTCTGCCTTATTGTTTTGTGGAGAGACAAAACGAGGCACTTTAGAAAGTATTGAAGATATTGATGAATATCGTTTTTTAGAGAATGGGAAGAAGTTAAAGTTTATTATGACAGATGCCACTACGTTATCCGTTGATACGAAGAAGGACCTTGAGAAAGTAAGAGAGATTTTAACAGAGCGCATACAGAATGGAGAAATCTAGATATGAACGTATTCGTTTGTGGAACAATATTTCAAGTAATAACTGCAATTAACATAACTGTTACAAGTTTGAAGGAGGACACAGATTTAATCTTAACTGATTCAACAGATTTTAGTAATATTGAGAATACATTAAAAGAACTGAGAATCTTTCGAAAGATATACCATATGAAAGATGATGCAACTAAGAAGGATTATTGGACAATGAATGAACAGCAACGAAAGCACTTAAGTAAGAATCCTGCAAAAGGTATTGATCCCATTTCACTTGATGAGGTGTATGAACATCTATATCTTCCCTCACTTAGTGCATATAATAAGCTGTTTTACTATTATCTTATAAAGATAGGTATGAAGTTAAAAGTTCATCTTTATGAAGAGGGAATTACAACTTATGTAATTGATGTAATGGAGAATCTTCAGAAGGATGGAATGCTTCATCGGTATTATGGAAGACAGGCATTGGTGAAGAATATGGTAGAAATCATGTTATATGAGCCAGAATTATATTCGGTGCCAAGTTTAGGTGAAATCGTTACTTCCATTCCTAAGTTATCAGAAGAGAACAGGGAATTATCAGTAATTTATAAAAGAATATTTGGGGAGTGTTCATTACCTTCTGAGAAATATATCTTCTTAGAGGAAGCATTTGTGAAAGACGGAATATTAAGTATGGATATTGAACTAGTGGAGGAGTTAGCTTCCGTAGTAGGGAAGGAGAATATGGTAATAAAACTACACCCAAGAAATCCGGTGGATCGATTCTCTATGAGAGGATTTACATTATTCCCTAATTCTAGAATACCTTGGGAAATTATCCTATTAACCAACGATTTAAGAGACAAAGTACTTGTTACGGTGTCTTCTAGTTCTTCCATTACAGCAAAGTTAATCCTTAATAAACCTATGTATGCCATACAGTTGTACTCAATGATGTACATTGGTAGAGCACAACATATCAAGCAGAAGGCATTTCAAAATTACTATACAAAATTATACGAAGTACTTAATAGAGAAGAAAAATGTTTCTATACGCCTGATACGAAAGAGGAATTACATCAAATCATTCAATATCTAGATAGTGGGTTGATACGTTTGTAGATTATAATTATGAAGGAGTTATTTATGGAAAGTAAACCAAAGGTTTCTGTCCTATTATTAGTAAATCAATATGCGGATAGTAAAGAAGGCGTTAATTCCTTATGTCGATGTATTGATAGCTTAGTATATCAGACCTTAGAGGAGATTGAGATACTAGTATTACTGTATAAGAATATGGAAGACTATAGATCAGTTGTATCTATGTACTGTGATAAATTTGGAGAGAAGATTCGTATATGCAATAGAAAAGAAGAAGATTTGCTCGAAACCATTGGAGAGGTATTGAAAACTACAAATGGTGATTATATCGGTATTATATCGGAAGATATCGTATTAGAATATCATGCGTATGCCACCCTGTATGAGGAATCGCTGAAAGAGAATACCTTAGACCTTATATATGGGGGATATAAATATTATGAGAATGGCTTGTTACTTGGTTGTAAGGACAAAAGACAATCGGAGGATATACCTTATAAATACCTTCTAAAGGGTGAACTAGTCCTGTTTAATAAGATTATCCATAGGAATAAAATTGAGGAATTAATTCATGCAGAAGGTGGCAAGAACGATCGGAATTTTACAAGAAAACATATATGGAACGATTATGGTTTATCATTAAGATTAATTGTCTCTTGTAATTATGCTCATAGTTGTAATGCAGTTCTTTTTCATCAGATTTTAGATGATTCAATTATTTCATATAGAAACAGTGAATCTTATCTAGAGGCAGCTGTTGAAGGAATTGAGAGAACAATAAGGTGGAGTAGTGGGCAAGAAATTAACACAATCCAAGAACAAAATTATGATAATCCATTTGGTGACAAAAGAGAATATTTGTTTGCGAGAGTTGGTCTAGAATTGGTTCGATTGATGCAATTCTATTGGTTATATAGTAATCAAGTCTTACCAATAATAAAAAAATATAAAAATTCAATCACAAAAAATATAGTTTTTGAAGCATATTCTTCTTCCTTGGCCATGTTTGAAAGAGTTTCAGAACTTAAAGTTGATGCAATACCAAGAATCTTGTATGTAGGCGCATTTGGTCAGTCTATAGCACAAGACCATGGAAGGCAAGAAGCTAAAGTTAGTTTTAAAGAATTTGGTGAAATACGTCTATTAAATGAAACAACAAGTAATATGCATGAGAACCCTATCATTGAGAAAGCTTATTATGATGGAAAATTACAGTTTGTGGAGGAGTATTTCGCTGTAAAATATATCGTAAGAAATGGTGGTTTTTACATCGGTCAACATACACAATTACTAAAAACCTTAGATGGGCTTTGCTGCTATGATAGTGTGTTTGGTTATGAAGACCGAACTACTATAACCGCAGGTTTCTTTGCTGCAAGAAAAGGACAACCGATTTTGAAAGCTATTCTAACGAGTTATAAGGAAGAATATTTTGAACAGATGGGATACTTACCACTTGGCGATAGAATTCGATTATTTCTAATAGGGAAAGAGGAATTCAAATTAGACGCAAGCGGAGGATTATTAAAATCAGGCATCTATATAGTATCACCGGAACAATGCATCATCCCAAGATATCAAAATCTAAAATCACAGATGCAGCCATCACTTTGTATAATTAATCATGAAGATAAAGCAACGGATGAGGAGTATATTGTTGTTAAGAAATCAACCTTAGAATATCTGTTATCAACGTCTAATGATACGAGAACCATGAATAAGCTTAAGAATAATAATGCACAATTGAAAAAGACGCTTGACCAATTATTAGCATCTAGGTCCATTCGCTTAACAAAACCACTTCGTTCTGGATATCAAAAACTAAAGACATTGTCTCATGTTTTTAGAGGGTAGAATAGAGAATTTCTTTGTGTGTAGAGAGAGTAACTTGTCCTTGTTCATGAAGAGGTGGGTTTATAAAATATAACGAAATAGGTATAATAAAAATTCCCTTCGCATATATTGTACAAATGACGTAGTCATGTACATATATGGAAGGGGTATATTCATGGACAATATTTCTATAGCAAATAGCTATAATGTATACAAAGATATACAGGTCCGTACAGGTGGTGAGATCTATATCGGTGTAGTTGGTCCTGTTAGAACAGGTAAATCAACATTCATTAAGCGATTTATGGATTTGCTGGTTATTCCGAATATTGAAGATGTTCATAGTAAAGAACGTGCTATTGATGAACTTCCTCAAAGCGCAGCTGGCAAGACAATAATGACAACAGAGCCAAAGTTCATTCCAAAAGAAGCAGCACAGATTAGTTTGTCTGACGAAACAAAAGTTAACATTCGATTGATTGATTGTGTTGGCTTCATGGTAGATGGAGCGTCTGGCCATATAGAGAATGAACAAGAACGTTTGGTTAAAACACCATGGTTTGATCATGAGATTCCTTTTACCCAGGCAGCAGAGCTTGGAACCCAAAAGGTAATCAATGAACATTCCACGATTGGTATTGTGGTTACAACAGATGGAAGCTTTGGTGATTTAGCTAGAGACAACTACTTGAAAGCTGAGGAGAAGACAATTGGTGAATTGAGGAAAATGAATAAACCTTTTATTGTTCTCCTTAATACAAACAAACCATATTCTGATGATACGAGAGCCCTTGCTGAGAATTTAATGGAGAAATATAATGTAGCTGTTACACCTGTGAACTGTGAACAGTTAAGAAAAGATGATATCAATGCAATCATGGAAACGATACTTAACGAATTCCCAATCGCAGAACTAGATTTCTTCATTCCAAAATGGGTTGAAATGTTACCGCAGACACATTGGCTTAAGATGGATTTGATTAATGGTGTCAAAGACATTATGAAGAAGGTTAACTTAATTCGAGATGTAAATTCTGAGAATGTGAAATATGACTCTGAATACATAAAACGTTGTAAGATTGACAAAGTTTCTATGCAAGATGGTAGTGTCAAGATTTTTATCGACTTTGATGATAAATATTACTATCAGATTCTAAGTGACCTAATTGGAACTCCAATCGAAGGGGAATATCAACTAATTTCAACGCTACGGGAGTTAGCAGCGATGAAGAATGAATATTCTAAGGTTGGTACAGCTATGGAAGAAGTTCGTTATAAAGGTTATGGTGTTGTAACTCCAATGCGCGATGAAATTACAATTGATCAACCAGAAGTAATTAAGCATGGTAATAAGTATGGAGTTAAGATTAAAGCGGTTGCACCTTCTATTCATATGATCCGCGCGAATATTGAAACTGAAATTGCACCAATCGTTGGAAGTGAACAACAAGCGAATGACTTAATTAACTACATCAAAGAAAGTGCGGAGGAAGAACCAGAAGGAATCTGGGATACGAATATTTTTGGTAAATCCATTAAACAGCTCGTTGATGATGGGATTAATAGCAAGGTTCATAATATGAATGATGAGAGTCAAGTGAAGTTACAAGAAACATTACAAAAAGTTATTAATGATAGTAACGGAGGATTAATCTGTATTATCATTTAATTAGTGAGTAACTGTTTCGATATCTCTATATAGCTGCCGAATTAATAAGTTGGATACTTGTTAATTTGGCAGTTTTTTGTTGTAATTCGGGTCTACATAACAATGTCTTCTAGTTGCAATTTGACTAAATACTCAGTATAATTACGAAAAGTAAGAATGAAATATGAGAAGATTATAATGGAGGATCAGAATGAATATTCAGATTTTTGGTAAGTCAAAATGTTTTGATACAAAGAAGGCGCAACGGTACTTCAAAGAAAGAGGGATATCATTTCAATTCATAGACATGGCACAAAAGGGAATGAGTAAAGGTGAATATACTAGCGTTAAACAAGCGGTGGGGGGTATGGACAAGCTAATTGATGAAAAGACAAAAGATCAACAAACCTATTTGCTAATCAAATATCTTGCCGAAGAAGATAAGGAAGAGAAGTTATTAGAGAATCCTAAGTTATTTAAGACACCGATTGTTAGAAATGGTAAAAAAGCCACAGTTGGCTATGAACCTGAAATTTGGAACAAATGGGACTAAATTGTATGAAAATATTATAACAATTATGTATTTATTTCGTAATATTTACTTAGTTCATTAGACCTAATAAATTACACATTATGGTAATATTGCATACTCTTGACATAGTTATTAAAAAGTTTTGACATATAGTTGACAAATTTAATAAGTATTGGTATAATAATCTCGTAATATATTTAACATTTATGTAACAAATAGAGCGAAACTACTTAACTTGTTAAGTTGCTATGAATTCCGTTACATAAGAATAAGTTAATGGTTTTGTAAATTACAAGTGATAAGATAAAGAGATTATATGGAATAAGAGGGGTAGCTGAATTGCTATCAATAGAGTTACGATAATCAATATATATTAAATCAGGTTATGTACGGTACGAGAGAGATTCGTAGCGATAGTTTCAAAACTTGAAGCGTTTAGGAGGCGTAATATGAACTTTAACAAGAAAGTGCTTAAGATTTCAACACTTTGTGTTGCAGGAGCTGTTACAATTGCTGTTAGCACAGTTGGAATGCGTGCAGTTTCATATACTACTGAGGAACCGGTAGCGGGTATTTCTGTTTCTTTGGATGATTATTATACTACAAAGAGTTCGGCAAAAGAAGTAGCTTTTGCTGGCGCATTAGCTAGATCTGTTGGAACAGAGATGACTGCATATTCAGGTGATTCTGAAGAGATAGCAGTAGAGGATGATGCTTCTGATGAGACAACAGATGAAGCTCCAGAAGAAGAACCTACAGAAGCAGAAGCAACTGATAAAGAAAAGGAAGATGCAATTACCCTAAATTATGAGAATTTAGGTATTGCAAAGGTTGATAATTATCTTAATATTCGTGAAAGTGCGGGTGAAGATAAGAAGGTTATTGGTAAACTTCCTAAGAATGCTGGTTGTGAAATCTATAGTATTTCTGATGATGGCTGGGCTAAGATTAAATCAGGTAAAGTAACTGGTTACGTATCGTCAGAATATCTTGTTACAGGTGATGAAGCCAACGAATTAGCGAAAGAAGTTGGAATGATTGTTGCGACAGTCAATACAGAAACTCTTAAAGTTCGTGAAGAAGCAGATAAGGATTCCACATGTTTAACACTTGTTCCAGAAGGTGAAGAACTTGAAGTTAAAAAAGTGAGTGACGAATGGGTTAAAGTTGTTATTGATAATGATAAAGGGTATGTAGCAAAAGAATATGTTGATTTATCATATCAATTAGCAAAAGGTGTATTCGTTGAAGACGTGGAAGCAGGTACGAATGGCGTGTCATCTGTTCGTGCAGACATGGTTGCTTTTGCAAAACAATTCCTCGGGAACCGTTATGTATGGGGAGGTACTAGTTTAACAGGCGGTGTTGACTGTTCTGGATTCACAATGAGAATTTATCAACATTTTGGTTATAACATCACCAGAACATCTCGCTCTCAAGCTGTTAGTGGTAGAACAATTTCGGCTTCAAGTGTTAAACCTGGAGATTTAGTGTTCTATAGCAACGGTGGAGGTATTAACCATGTAGCCATGTATATTGGCGGTGGTCAAGTTATTCATGCAAGTAACCCAAGAAGTGGTATTAAGATTAGTAATATGTATTATCGTACACCTGTGAAGGCTGTAAGATACATTAATGACTAATATTATCATAATAGTAAAGGTGAAGAAGTAAGACATTTGTCTTGGTTCTTCACCTTTTTTGATTGTTAGGCTTTAGCCTGTTGTTCATTGTGGAGTTTCTCAACAGAGAAACGTAA